>OQWM01000181.1_pt1 | contig 35656 bp, 20 predicted proteins | sample 1691531 | NCBI WGS metagenome assembly OQWM01 (sample SAMN03418257, study PRJEB22391) | human gut metagenome | biome: human-gut; feature: organic feature; material: feces | host: Homo sapiens | place: Tanzania | collected 2013-01
GTTCCCTCAATGAGGGATGAATTTAAGCATTTTTATCCCTCATTGGGGGATTTTTACGTATATTATGGCGTAAGAGCTATTACCTACGGATACCTAAGAAATAGCTAAATCCTTTCCTATGCAGCGGCGTTTGCCTTGACAATTGTTTTCACAGCATATCCCATCATCGAGAAAAGAAAGCTTTGTATGGGTGATTGATACGAGTGCACTTTTGTCTTTGGCATAGTCTGTATGATTTATAGTAAAGCCGATAATCAGCGAATATAAATGTTCTTACCTTGTTTTCACTGATTATCGGCATCTTTTCAAAAGAATTATTAGTAGAGCTGATACTGAATAACGATAGATTCAATATCTCCTCCATTGAATAAGTTTACCTTACTGCAATATGCTCTTAGGTGTTTAACCTCATTGTCTTCTGTATAAAATGACATGGCATAACCATGTGAAGGCTGAATCTCTGGATACTTGTTGCCATTCTGAGTTGTCGCATAATTAGTAATATCTGATAATCCAGAAACTTTTCCTTCGTCATTTATAATTATGTATTTATATGCAAGATCCAAGCTTGAATATAACCAGTTCCAGCTGTCTTTTTCAAAACGATTGTACCAGCTACCATTAACACGAGTATATGGTAATAAGTAAAAACGTCCTTGTGAATATGCCAATTCATATCTTCTGTTAAAGTCTTGATAGATAACGACATCTTGAGGTGAATCTCTCCACGTTGTTAATTTTACAGTCTTGACTTTTGTTGTAGCAGTATAATCTGATTTGATTTCAGTGTTACTGCCTCCCGTATTGCCACTATCAGTTATAGGGTCTTCACCACTACTACTGCAACTCATAAACAAACCGCTCATTGTAAATAAGAGAGCGAAGAATAATAAAAATTTTGTTCTCATAATGATAAAATATTAAAAATTAAACAAAAACTATCAATTTATTTAAATGATAAACTAAAGTATTAAAAGCGTCTTACGGCTCTAAAACTTTTGCTTTCCAAGCTTTTTTGTATTCTCTGGTATGTTCTATTATGCCTGTTACCAATTTATATATCGCCAACAGCATAAGTCCTTCTTGTTTACGCAAGAAGTATTGTAGAAAAACTTAGCGAAATATGCATTGATAATCAAGCCTTTCTCATAATTCTCTTAATGTTATGCCAAAGGCTCCAATTGGCTATTAATATTCTTTTTCCTCACACATAAATAAAAAACGTGGAGCCAGCTTGCTGCTCGTTCCACTGGTTAAGGCCTTCGCATTGCCCTGTCTGTCGAAACGAACAATGCTGAAAGCCCCACGCTGATGTGAATATATAATTCCCCCTCCCTACCAACGGACATTAATACGTCCGAAGCCATTGAGGGCTGTATATAATACACCCCATAGGGCGTTTCTCATTGCTTTGTTCGTGACAGACAGTTGAAGTTGCGAAGTTCTAACCAGTCAAAACCAAAGCGTAAGTAACGCCTTTATTTATGTATAAGTTACCCCCACCTACGCCCACCGGGGCTTTCAGCAAGAGTAATATGGTTGCAAAGATAATGATTATTTATGAAAATGCTATCAAAAAAAGATACTTTTTTATTAAAATACCTTTTTTTTCTTCTTTTCCTTCATATTTGTACTTTGAAATATCGTTAGTTTAATAACTCTATTCTTTATTTTTATATGAGTTTTACGTACAAAGTTACTGCATTGGAAAAATATGCAGTAACTTTGTATCTTTCGCTGAAAAGTCTTGCCTCTCTCATGGTTAAGAACGGATTCTTAATAGGGATAATGCGTAGAGTGGTTCTTTTCGTCATCAGCACCCTTGAATCAATATTTTTTGTCTGTATTCCGTAATTATCGTAACTACTCGAATAATAGATAAAAATATAACGACAATACTCAAATCCGAGAAATAATCTGCATTATCCGGGTAATATGGCTACTTTGATAACCCCATCCTTGCGGTTCTCAAAGACATCGTATGCCTCTTCTATTCTTGAAAGCGGGAAACGATGGGTGATGAGCGGGGTGGTATCTATCTTGCCCTGTGCTATCAGATTCAGAATCTCCTCACAGTCGCAGCCATCTACTCCGCCCGTCTTGAAGATGAGGTTCTTGCCATACATATCCGGCAGAGGGAGCAGCTGAGACTTATCGTACATGGCAACGATGGTGACGATGGCATTAGGACGGGCACATTTCCAGGCCAGCTGGAAAGTGTCCTTACCGCCCGCTACCTCCATCACCACATCGGCTCCCCCATGCTGACTGTGCTTCCTGACGAATGCCTCGCAGTCCTCTGGCTCTACAACCATCACCTGCGGATAATGCTGCTGGATGAAATCTCTTCTTGCCTGCGATTTCTCGCAGACGATGATGTTTCTCGGATTCTTGAGCAGGGTGCAGAGCAGACTGCAGACACCCGTTGGGCCGGCACCGATAATCAGCACCGTATCCTCTTCCGTGATTTCTGAAATTCTCGTAGCCCAGAATCCGGTGGCAAGGATGTCGCCAACGAAGAGCGCCTGCTCATCGCTCACAGAATCAGGAATCCGGTTCAGGCCAGTGGTAGCGTATGGAACCCTCACGTATTCCGTCTGGCCGCCATCAATTCTGCATCCCAGCGCCCAGCCGCCATGTGGCGAAGTGCAGTTGTTCACGTAGCCATGTTGGCAGTAGAAGCATTCGCCGCAGAAGGTTTCCACGTTCACGGTCACTCTGTCGCCCGGTTTTACATGGGTCACCTTCTCTCCCACTTCCTCCACTACGCCCACCATCTCGTGGCCAACGGTAATTCCCGGCACGGCACGAGGCACGGCACCGTGCTTGATATGCAGATCGCTGGTGCAGATGCTGCTCAGCGTTACTCTAACGATGGCATCGTGCTCATCAGTCAGTGCAGGCTTCTCCTTCTCCGTGAAGCCAAACACCCCTTGTTTAATATAAGTAAATGCTTTCATTCCTTGAAATTATTAAAGTAATCTTTTTATGTAATTATTTCTTGTAGAACCGGAGCTTTCCAAGCTTCCTGATTTCCTTATCGTATTTCGCAAATCTGGCGTTGTCAGCAGGATGCGAAAGGAGGATAAACTCCCGGAGCAATACCTCGGGATGGAAACTGGTGATTTCGAAATAGGGTTCGCGGCTGGTATCTACCTGGTAGATTCTACTTGAACCAAAAGCAGCAAGCGACTTGTAGCCAGCGTATTCCTGAAGCAGCTGAGAGCGGCTCAAAGGCTTGCCTCCAAAATACTTGAATGCCCAAACATCGATATTCTTTGCCTTTGCCAGAATCTGTTCAGGGCTCATTGCCAGACTTCCACTGTGTTGATCCTCTGAGAAGATATAACGTGCGTTGGCATCCTTTAACAGAATGCCGATAGTGCTCTGACCGCCAGGAACATACCATACGCTGCCAGTCTTTCTTTCTGTCAATACCGATAGACCTGCTGGCAGTTTTTTAGCAGCAGCCTTCAGATTCAGATATTCCTTCTCAATCTTTGCAAAAAGCGAATCAGCTTTACTTTGGAATATACCTGCTTTACTTGAGGATATTTCAGTTTTACTATCCTTCGCATCAGATTTCTCAAACAGCATGCCGTAGAATTTCATCCATTCCGCCCTGCCCAATGGTGATGCTTCCATGTAATCAGCCACTTCTATCAGCGGAATATGAAGCTTGTCGAGCTTGCCGTATCCTCCGCTGTTCTCAAAAGGAGAAACCAGGATAGCCTCGGGTTTCAGGGCGATGATCCGCTCGATGTCGGGAGCCATGCTCGAACCGCAATCTGCGATAGCAGATGAAGAGCCATGATTACCAGCTGAAGCTGCACGCTTCTTTACATCCGGAATATTGATGTAATTCAGATCGCAGACGCCACGGATAGCCTGTCCGCAGCCCAACTCATACAGCAGTTGGCAATGAGGCGAAGTGAAAACGGCACTGTTTTCCACTGGTGTCCGCACGGTATCAGTAACGCATCTTGCACCCGCAGAACGTTGCATGGCAAGTCTTGCCACCGTCTTATTCCCCTCTTCTCCCTTAGGAACCAGGATATATCGGTGGAGCAGCGTTCCCTCCTTCCAGGGGTTGGCGATGGTCACTTCGGCATATTCGCCATCATGTTCTGCATACTCTCCACCATGTTTCACGATGGTAAGCAGTTGGGCATACTTCATCTTCACGGTATCGCCCCCATCTCCGTCTCCTGCCACCGTTTTTCCGCCTTGGCAGGAAGTAATAGCCAGCGCCAGAAGCGCCCATAACAGATATCTTGTTTTCATTCTTTTCTCTTATCAAAATTTAAAACCTACTTTTTAAAGTCTATTCCTTTAAACCTACTTTCTTATATATGCATAAAAGTAGTCTATTAACTGCAAAGGTAGCAAATAATTTTGAAGTATAGCTACCTTTTTGATAAAATATCGGGTTCTATAGTAAAATATTGCAGCATACATTGTAATTTTAACTGTAAAAATGGCAATTATCACTAAAAAAGTGTTATCTTTGCAGCAACAAAAGTAATATTAATACGAGAATAATCAATTTAGATTGTAACTTTATGCAAATAAACGATTTAACTCCAAGTGCTTGCCGCTGGATTTTGCTGAGTTGTTGTCTCACTCCTCCATTCTTTCACTCTGCATGCGCGCAGAACGTTAACGGAGAGACAACTGCACAGACAGAACTTACCGTGAAGCAAGGATTTGTTGAGGGTAAGGTATTTGATGGCGGTGACCACGAGCCGATGATTGGCGTTACCGTAGCCATCGAAGGTACTACTCATGCAGTAACAACGGATATCGACGGTCATTTCTCCTTGCCTGTCAAGAAGGAATGCAACATCGTACTGTCATTTATCGGCTATAAAAAAACGGTAATCCGATATACGGGTAACAACCAGGCCGACTTTGCCAGAATCATGCTGAAGTCGGAAGCTCTGAATATCAAGGACGTGGTGGTTACCGGTGTCTATCGACGCAAGAAGGAGAGCTTCACCGGTTCTTCGGCTACCTTCAAGGGCGATGAACTCAAGAGCGTGGGCGCACAGAACGTGCTCCAGAGCTTGAAGACCCTGGACCCTTCGTTCAAGATCATGGACAATGCCCTCTCTGGTTCCAACCCTAACAAGATGCCGGATGTGGAAATCCGCGGCAAGTCGAGCGTGGCGGGACTGAAGGAGGAATACGGCTCCGACCCTAACCAGCCGCTCTTTATCCTCGACGGTTTCGAGACAACCCTGGAAACCGTGATGAACCTCAATATGAACAGAGTAGCATCGGTTACCCTGCTCAAGGATGCCGCATCCACAGCCATCTACGGTTCCAAGGCGGCCAATGGCGTGGTGGTCATCGAGACCAAGGCGCCTGTAAAGGGTAAGCTGCAGATTTCCTACAAGGGAGACTACAGCATGGACTTCGCCGACCTTTCTGATTACAACCTGATGAATGCCCGCGAGAAGCTGGAGTTCGAAAAACTGGCTGGCGTATATAAGGATAATGCCAGCGATCCTTTCAACCAGATTAAGTTGGATAATCTCTATAATTCCCGTCTCCGCGATATAGAACAGGGCGTAAGCACCTATTGGCTCAGTGTGCCGCTGCGCACCGGCTTTACCCACAAGCACAATGTATATGCCGAGGGTGGTGAGGGCAACGTGAGATATGGTTTGGGATTGAACTATGGAAAGGTGAATGGCGTGATGAAGGGGTCCGACCGTCAGACCCTGGGCGGAAACCTCGACCTCATCTACCGCACCGGAAAGTTCCAGTTCAGCAACAAGCTCTCCATCGACTATCTGGAGACCAACAACCCTACGGTGAGTTTCGCAGAATATGCGCAGGCCAACCCTTACTACAAGAAGTATGGTGCAGATGGCAAGATCAACAAGTATCTCTATTATCCTGAAGATGGATTGAACGATAATCCTGTTTCGAATCCGCTCTGGAATGCCCATCTCAACAACTACGACAAGGGCCAGCGTTTCGGCTTTACCAACAACTTCATCGCCGAGTGGTTTGCCACCGAAGAGCTCCGCGTGCGTGCCAAGTTTGGTATCACCAAGTATGATGATACCCAGGACCAGCGCCTCTCGCCTGAACATACCGATTTCGACGATAAGGAGGCTACCCAGAAGGGACTCTTCAAGCACAGTCTGCAGAAGTATCTCTACTACGAGGGCGACCTTTCTGCCACTTACGGTAAGCTGATAGCCGAAAAGCATCAGATCAATGCCGTGCTGGGCTTCAACTTCAACAATACCACTAGCAAGACCAACGGCTATTCGGCTACCGGTTTCACCGACGATCAGTTTGCGGCACCATCCTTTGCCAACAACTACCCTACCGGTGGCAAGCCAAGTTATCGGGAGAACATCAAGCATGCATCCAGCTTCTATCTCAACGGCGGATATGCCTACGACAACCGCTACCTGCTCGATTTCAACCTGCGTAACGACGGTGCCTCCATGTTCGGTACCGACAACCGTTTCCGCACCACCTGGTCTGTGGGTCTGGGTTGGAACATCCACAACGAGCAGTGGATGCAGGAGAATGATATCTTCCAGATGCTGAAGCTGCGTGCCTCTGTGGGTAACCCTGGAAATCAGAATTTCTCGGCTTATCAGGCTTACACCACCTATATGTTTAACAGTTTGATGACCAACGTGTTTGGCACGGGTGTTGTAATCAATGGTTTAGGTAATAACGACCTGGCTTGGCAGGAGACCATCAACTACAATGTGGGTGCCGATATCACCACCCTGGGCAACCGTCTGAACCTTACTCTTGATTACTACATCAAGAACACCGACCCGTTGCTCGCCATCATCACCACCCCAGGTTCCATGGGTGTAACCAGCGAGGCATTGAACGCCGGCAAGCAGAAGACCAATGGTTGGGAAGCCACCGTCAAGTTCTCGCCTATCTATATGCCGCACGAGCGCATCAACTGGAACATCTCCGTGAGCGCCACCCACTCCAAGTCGAAGTATGCCAACATCGGCAATGCCTTCAGCGCCTTGAACGAGAGCGGAAAGACCGGTCTTCACAACACCACCCGCTATTACGACGGTGGAAGTCCTACCGCCATCTGGGCAGTACGCTCTGCGGGCATCGACCCAGCCACGGGTAAGGAGCTTTTCATCAAGCGCGACGGAACCTATTCGTTCACCTACGATGCCAATGATGAGGTGGTATGCGGCGATACCGAGCCGGATGTAGAAGGCCTGCTGGGAACCACCTTCTATTACAAGGGCTTCTCGTTCAGCTGCTTCTTCCGCTATCAGTATGGCGGCCAGCTCTTCAACAGTTCGCTCTTCGACAAGGTGGAGAACATCGGCACAGCCGACGTATATAACAACCAGGACCGCCGTGCCCTCTACGACCGTTGGAGCATCAGCAACCGCAATGCCCAGTTCAAGGGCATCTCGATGGTGCAGAAGACCGACAAGTCTTCGCGCTTCGTGATGGATGAGAACACCCTCACCTGCGAGTCTATCAACCTGGGTTACGAGTTCCCGCTCAACATCGCCAAGAAGTTGGGCATGCAGGCCCTTTCCGTTCAGGCCAACATGAACGACATTTTCCGTTGGTCAACCGTAAAGGCTGAGCGAGGCATCGACTATCCGTTTGCCCGTACCGTGTCATTCTCAATAGGTGCAACATTCTAAAAAGCAAGAAATGAAAAAGATAATATATTCAATGATCATAGCCTGCAGCACGCTGATGGTTTCGTGCGACAGCTGGCTGGAGGTAAAGCCTTACGACCAGATTTCGGAGGGCGAGCTCCTCAAGTCGGAAGAAGGCTATCAGAAAATGCTCAATGGCGTTTATATCGACCTCAACAGCGAGGCACTCTATGGTCAGACCCTCTCGGTTGAGATGATCGAGGTGATGGGCGGTGCCTACTCCATCGGCAGCGACAACAGTGTTTGGGGCAACTACAAGGACCTGGCGTCATATCAGTATGCCACAGAGTATTGGCGCAATCGGTTAGACCAGACCTGGAACAAGGCATACGCCCTGATTCTGAACTGCAACAAGATTCTGGAGACCATCGATGGCAACCAGAATCTCTTCACAGGCGGCAACTACTACGCCATCAAGGGCGAGGCGATGGCCTTGCGTGCCATGCTCCATTTCGACATGCTCCGCCTCTTCGGTCCGGTTTATGCCAAGGACAGCGACAAGAAGGCGATACCTTATTATAATAAGCAGACCAATTCGCCTGAACCTATCCTCACCGCCAAGGAGGTGGCTGAGAAGGTGGTGGCTGATTTGGAAGAGGCGCGCACCCTGCTTGCCAACGACCCTGTGAAGACCGAGGGAACCCTGATGAGCGGTTCGCAGGATGGCACCAGCAATTTTATGCGCTATCGTGCCCTCCGCATGAATTATTATGCCGTGGAGGCACTCCTGGCACGTGCCTATCTCTACATGGGCGACAAGGCCGATGCCTTCAAGTATGCCACCGATGTAATCAAGACAGCCGACCAGGGCATCTTCCCGTTTGTGGATAAGAGTCTCGTAACCGGTTCACCGGCCGACCCCGACCGCATCTTCTCGTCGGAGGTTATCTTCGCCCTCACCAACACCAGTAGAGGAACCATCCACAAGAACTTCTTCGACCCATCCCGTCTGCCAAACTATGTGTTCCGCATGGACGACAACCTGATGAGCAACATCGTGTATGGCGGAGCAGCCACCACGGGCGGTTACCAGGACGACTACCGCTATCGTGCCAACTGGATTGCTACGGGCAGCAACCGCTATTTCTACAAGTATAGCGACATGGTGGCCAATGGAAGCATTCAGAACACGATGATTCCGATGATAAGGCTGGGCGAGATGTTCCTGATTGCTGCAGAGAGCCAGAGCGACAACCTGGCTAACGGCCTGAAGTATGTGAATGCCCTGCGCAGAAACCGCGGTGTGGCCAACCTGCAGACCCTGACTCCCGACTTGCTGAAGTACGAGTATATCAGAGAGCTGTATGGCGAGGGCCAGCTGTTCTATCTCTACAAGCGATTGAACTGCGACATCATCACCTCTTCCAACAAGAACAAGAATCCAAAGGCAAGCGACCTCATCTTCGTGGTACCACTGCCAGATTCTGAGACAGAAAATTAAATACAGAAGAATTATGAAATATCAGATAAAGACTCTTTTGTTTGGAGCGATGGCAGCCTTCCTGCTCGGTTCGTGCAGCGAGCAGGAACCGGATGTATTCCAGGATATTAACGGCGTTTACCTCAACAATCGCACCAACACCAATATCCTGCAGGATAGCACCAGCGTAACCTTTGTTTATGAGAAGGGCGACGAGATGCAGGTGCCTGTGAAGATTCAGCTGGTAGGCCGTCCTTCCGACCAGCCCCGCGAGATAGCCCTCACGGTAAGTTCGGAGGATGCCAGGGAAGGCATTGATTACGTTCTGCCTGAGAAGGCTGAGATGCCTGCGGGCGAAACCACGCTGGAGTATATGATTACCCTGAAGCGTACCGCTATCCTGAAATCACAGCAGAAGCACATCCAGGTAAGTCTGCAGCCTAATGCATTCTTCACCCTGCCTGTTACCGAGGAAACCAACGCCAATGGCGATGTGGTGACCACGCTGCAGTACAAGATCATCTTCTCCGACCAGTTTACCACAGCCCCAAAGGCATGGAAGACAGATCTGCTCGGTGCCTTCACCCAGCAGAAGTTTGAGTTGGCCTGCAAGGTTCTTGACCTGGATCCAGCCGATTTCAACGACGATTCGAAGATGACGCTTGCCATGCAGAGCTACGTAAGTTCCGAGATGCAGAGCTACGTGAAGGAGCAGCAGAAGCTTCGCAACAGTGGCAAGGCATACGATGCCGATGCCTTCGATGCACAGGGCAATGCGCTGGCATTCTATGGCGAGTAAAGTCATGGGCATACAATTACTCTCAAAGGGAATCACTTTTAAAGAGAATCCCTCTCAAAGGAGATTAAATAGAAAAACTTTAAGAATTATGAGAAATTATAAAATATGGGCTGCGGCTCTGCTGATGGCCACGGTGTTCGCCGGCTGCTCTCAGGACGAGGGCAACTACGATTACCACAGTCTCAACGAGCCAACTATCACGGGCGTGCCTGAGAACATCTCGGTGCTCACCCATGCCAACATCGACCTCGACCCATCCCTGGGCGACAACATCACCGACCTCGATGCCTACACCTACGAGTGGAAGGTAATCAACAAGGCGGGCGACAACGAGGTAACCGTGCTGGGCAACGAAAAACATCTCTTGCAGGAAATGACGCTTCCTGCCGGAGAATACACCCTCTTTTTCACCGCTACCGAAAAGAAGACCGGATTGTTCTGGCGACAGAGCTATGCGCTCACCGTGAGCGATACCTCTTCAGAGGGCTGGATGGTGCTTTGCGATGTGGATGGCAAGACCCGTCTCGACATCGTATCGAAGATTACGGGCAAAACCTATCTCGACATCCTCAAGACCACCGGAATGCCGGAGCTGGATCATCCTTATCGCATCCAGTATGCGCCCAACAGCGGATATTCTGACTCCCCATTCTATCTCTTCACCGCCGATGGCGCCACCCGTCTTTCCAAAAACAGTTTCATGTGGCAGAAAGACTACGCCTTCAAGTACGAGGTGGCAAAGCAGCAGGAGTTGCATCCGCAGAGCATGGTATGCGACCAGAGCGGCATGATGAGAATGATCGTGAGCGACGGCTATGCCTACTCCGCTTCCAACATGGGAATCCAGGGCCTCTTCGCTGCCGTGAACAAACAGCCGGTGCTTGCCCCAGCCGTGGGAGCCAACATCGGAGCCGCCTCTTATGCATCCATCTATCTGCTTTATGATGATGTGAATAAGTGCTTCATGTCGTGCTGTCCGTTCCTGCCAGGATTGTCGCTTTCTGATGCCTCCTATCACACCATGAAGGAGATGGAAGAGATTGCCACAGGCTATAAGGGTTCTGAGATGGTAACGGGAAATGCCTTTGCCGACTACCCTACCGGCATGGACTTCGTTTATATGGAGAATACCAAGTACGACCCGGGAAATGCCAAGATGGGCATCACCTATACCGTGCTCCGCAGCGGCAGGAAGTATGAACTCTATGGCATCCAGCTGGGCGATATGCTCTGCTATGCCGACTGCACCTTCGCCTTGGGCAAGGCCTACTATGGCGACCTGAGCGACTGCACCGACATCGCCAAGGCTTCCTGCTTCGCCTTCAGTTCGCTGAAAAACTATATGTATTATGCAGTGGGCGGCACGGTTTACCGGGTGAATCTCTCGGAGAAGCCATTGAAGGCAGAACGCCAGTTCAGCTTCAGCGGCGAAACCATCACGATGATGAAGTTCAACTTCTATCAGAATTCGGCATCGGCCAATGACTACGATCTCATCGTGGGCACAGAGAACGGCAAGGGTTCCGGCACCCTCCGCATCTACGACGGCATGAAATCAGAGGGCGACTTCTCTAAGGTAACCCCAACCAGCTATTCCGGCTTCGGCAAGATAGTGGATGCCACCTATCGCGAGCGTACCAACTAATATCGTAAATTACTTGCGAAAATTGAAAAAGATAAGTTTTAAAAGAAAGAAAACAAGATGAAGAATAAGATAGTATCATTGCTTCTGTTCCTGCTGGCAGCAGTGAACATGCACGCCGCAGACGGCATCACGGTGAAGTTTGATGTAAGGAATGCGGTGCAGAACAATGTGGTACTGGTTTACCACATGAGTGTAAACGAGTTTGCGCTCACCGACGGCAAGGCCACGGTGCAGCTCGACGGCATGGATGCCCTCTATGCCAACGTATATTATGGCGAGAAGTTCAAGGTAGTCTATCTCCAGAAGGGCGACGATATGAACATCTCCTTCGATGCCAACGATTTCGACAATACCTTTGCCGTAAAGGGCGGTAACGAGAAGGCTGCGGATTACTTGAACAAGATTCAGCTAACCGGCTTGCCTAACGAGGCTTATACCCAGCCATGGGGTGAGTTCAAGTCCACCGTAGATAAGAAGATGGCATCGATGAAGCGCCTGCTGAAGGCACGCAAGTTTGCAGCCGACGACAAGTTCCTGAAGATGGAGGAAGGCCGAATCACCTACTTCTATGCCAACATGATGCTGATGTATCCGGTGAGCCATACCTATCTTACCCAGGACACCACGATGGTATTGGGCAAGGAGTATTACGATACCCTTCGCCAGTATGTGAAGGAGGATGATGATCTTGCCGACATCGACGAGTACCGCAACTTCATGATAGAGGCGGCACATATCTTCGATGAGGCAGGCAAGAACATCCGCCAGTATTATCCAAAGGTAGTGGCAGAGATGAGCTACATCGGCGAGAACATCCAGAGCGACAAGGTTCGTGAATCCCTGATTCACTTCCTGGCGTTCACCTATGTAGAGGGCAATGGCGTGGAGAACATCACCGATCTTCAGAACCTCTATTACACCTACGTAACCTCGCCACGTCTCAACGCCATCTTCAAGCAGGCATGTGCCAAGTGGGACAAGGCAGCCGTGGGCCGTCCATCGCCTATGTTCAAGGGTGTGGATGTAAACGGCAAGGAGATGACGCTTCGCGATTTCCGTGGTAAGTATGTATATATAGATATGTGGGCCACCTGGTGCGGACCATGCCAGAAGGAGTTGCCATTCCTCAAGAAGTTGGAGGAGAAGTTCAAGGGCAGAAACATCGTGTTCGTGGGCTTGTCGATAGACCAGGACAAGGCGAAGTGGACAGCCCGTGTAAAGAGCGGCGCCCTGAGCGGCACCCAACTTTACATCGGCAAGGGCACCAAGTTCCAGAGCGACTATCGCATCAGCGGAATCCCTCGCTTCATTCTCCTCGATCCAAACGGCAGAATCGTGAATCCAGATATGACACGCCCATCCAGCGAGGATACCGAGAAGATCTTGAACAGCCAGCCGGGGTTGTAGTATAAAATCAAGAACGCAAGCCTGCCAGGCGTTCCGCCGGATTTGAAGCCAAGAACGCAAGCCCGCTAGGCGTCCCGGCGGATTTGCAATCCGGCGTTAAAAAATGTCCTAACCTATTTAGGCTCTGCGGATTTGAAATCCGCAGCAAGCAAGAATGCAGTCGAAAGATTGGGGGATTCCAAATCCCCCGTTTTAATAGGTCGAACCTTTTTTACGGCGGATTTCAAATCCGCCGGGACGCCTGACGGGATTGCAATCTTTATTGAATAGCCAGCCGGTACCCACACGCCCTGTAAGGGCAAAAGCTTCAAAGATTCAACCAAAAATGAGAGTTTAATATATATTTTTTATTCATTAATTAAAACCAATGATTATGAAAAAATTGATTTCCATGATGCTGATGCTTTGTGCCATCATCACATTCTCAGCATGTTCGTCAGACGACGACGGTCCTAGCAACCCAGTGAGCAATGCAGTGGTTCCAACTTCTGCGAAGATTGGTGCCGAGGTAACCGTTCAGGGCAGCGGCTTCGCTTCTGGTCAGACCCTTTACCTGCAGCCAGAGCAGGGTGCCGAGGTAAACACCAATGCCAAGATGACAAGCAATGGTGCAACCTTCACCATCCCTTACACCCTGACACCAGGTAAGGTAAACGTAGTCTTGAAGGTAGCTAACGACAGTTTCACCTTGGGCAGCATGAATCTTCTTGCAGCCGACAACCCAATCTCAACCCTGTCATTGCCATCAGAAATGGGTCTTGGCCAGGAGGTAACCCTCGCCGGTATCGGCTTTGCCCAGGGCGACAAGATTGTAGTGGGCGACAAGACCATCGATGCCACAGTTACAGCTGATGGCGTAAAGTTCACCGTTCCTGCTGACTTGGCAGAAGGCGAGTATGCCGTATCTCTGGTTCGTGGCAGTGCTTCCTGGGAGTTGGGTAAGGTATATGCCTTCCAGCAGCGCCAGATAGAGAGCATCACCATTACAGATAATGCGATGCTCAATATGTATGCTCCAATGTTAGGTCTTGAGGATGGCACACTGACTGTGAACTTCGCCTATAACGAAGACGGTTCCCTGAAGGGAATTTCTTCTAATGGTGGTGTAGAGTGGGCTTTCGATTATAGCGGTAAGACCATCACAACCATGAGTTTGTTCGCTGGAGCGCCATTTACTTATACCCTCGACGATCAGGGCCGCATCATCAGCAGCACAGGTTACGATATGTATGGTGATGACGTTGCCTATACCTGGAACTACGATGCAAATGGTTATCTTGTAAGTGTAAAGAAGAATGGTGCAGCAGATAATGATGATACAAATCTCCTGAACACCTATACAGATGGCAACCTGTCTGCTTATACCATGAGCCTGGCCAACGGGTTGACAACAGATAAGAGCATCCGTACATGTCCTAACACCGTGGAGCCTCTTTATCTGCTGAATGCTTTCGGCTGGATGCAGACACGTGAGGATTTGTTCCTGGGCTTCCTTCTCAACCGCAACGTGAAGGTATCTACCTATGTTCCAAGTCAGCTGATTGCTGCTGAGCTGGATGAAAATGGTGCAGAAACCACAGTTACTGCAGGTATCGAGAGTTCTTTTGCGAACAACACATTGACCATGCAGACCACTGGTAATGTTATTTCCGGCGCTCAGTCAATCTACTCCAACAAGATAGTTGTTACTTATAAGAAGAAGTAAATTTCGTTGTTACCTACGAAAACAAGTAAATTATTCAACAGGGTGTGTCATAAGTTCATGATGCACCCTTTTTTAATTATTCAAGAATGCAAGTCCGCCAGGCGTTCTGCCGGATTTGAAAGCCGGCGTTAAAATTAGTAATACGCCATCTCCATATTTAATAGAATCTTTCCCATTGCAGCGGCGTTTGCCTTGACTTTTGGATAAAAAACCGTCATTTTTGCCTTGACTTTTGGATAAAAGTTGTATCTTTGCACTGTAAATCAATAAATTACATAAAATGACATATTACAAGCGAAATATAGATAAAAAACTCCTGGAGTGGAAGGATTCTCAAAGAAGAAAGCCGCTGCTGATACGTGGAGCAAGACAAGTAGGAAAATCTTCTGCTGTGCGCCACTTTGGTAAAGAATTCAAGTACTTTGTGGAGATCAACTTAGAAAGCCAGCCATCCATAAGAGGACTCTTTTCAAAGGATATTGACGTGCATAGAACGTGTGAAGGCATAAGTGCCACTACCGGCATTCCAGTAATACCGGGTGAGACACTGCTCTTCATAGACGAGATACAAGTTAGCCAGGAAGCAATCATGTCGCTCCGTTATTTCAAAGAAGATTATCCGGAACTGCATGTCATCGCTGCTGGCTCTTTGTTGGAATTTACCTTAGAGGAACTGCCTTCCTTTGGGGTTGGGAGAATACGCTCACTCTACATGTATCCATTTTCCTTTGATGAATTTCTCATGGCACAGGGACTGGATACCACGGTAAGTTACAAGCAGCAGGCTTCGCCCTCATCTCCGCTTCCAGAGCCCGTTCATAATAAACTGGTGGACCAGTTGAAGACTTTCTATCTGGTGGGTGGTATGCCTGCCGCAGTTACAGAATGGATAGAGACAAACAGTTACCTGGAATGCGCTCATGTTCATAATGATATTCTGGATACCTATCAGGATGATTTTGCCAAGTACAAGTCGCGTGTGTCTCCAGCTTTATTGAGAAAGGTATTGCGTTCCGTAGCTTTGCAGGCTGGCAGTAAGTTTGTCTATAGGCAGGCGGCCGATGATGTCCATTCTTCGGTCATCAAAGATGCACTTCATTTATTGACACTGGCAGGACTCATAAAGCCGGTGACCCATAGTGATGGAAATGGCGTTCCGCTTGGTGCTGAAGAGAATGAAAGCTACAGGAAATATCTTTTCTTGGATTTGGGACTGATGCAAACCATGTTGGGCACTCCTGCTGCCAATGTTCTTTTAGCTTCGGATGTTGACTTTGTCAATAAAGGTGCTGCATCAGAAATGTTCGCTGGCTTGGAACTCGTCAAGAACCACGACTGTTTCCAGAAGGCAGAAATGTATTATTGGCAGAATTTGTCAAGAGGGACCAATGCTGAGATTGATTATCTGGAAGCCAAGGATGGTATGGTTTTACCGATAGAAGTGAAAGCCACTACCCGAGGCAGCATGCAGAGTTTGTGGCTATTCATGAGAAAGAAGGCTCTTCATCATGCTGTTCGCACATCCCTAGAGAATTTCGGAGAGTTTGAGTATGTTGATAAAGAATCCCAGGATGCCATTCGCCATGTAGATGTAATTCCACTCTATGCAACGGGTAATTTGTGCAAACTAAGCGTTGATACGGAGATGAAAATAGCAACACCATAAAACAACAGATTGGGTCTATATGCCACGGTGAAAAGTGGCGTATAGACCCTTTTCGCCAGGTTTCCTAGCGGATTGGTAATTCGATGTTAAGAAATCACAATCTATTGATTCCCAGCAGATTTGCAAATATCTTTTAAAAGCAGCCACTGACCATTTTTATTGCTACCATCACGACCAATATAATATTTTTTTCGTAAAATTGTTATTTCTCTCTTTAAAGTCGCAAGCGACACTCCAATTTTTTTGGCCAATTCTTCCCTTGTAAGGAAAGGCTGTTCCTTAATAGCCTTAATTATTGCAATTTGTCGATTAGACAGAGTGTTATTTATCGGCTCATTTATCGGCTCATTTATCGGCTCATTCTGAATATGTAAAGTCAGTTTTACTTGCAACAATTCAGGTTGTTCCAATAATTCTGGCTTAAGCCAATGCTTCTCATTCCAAGCACTTAGAATGAGAGGAAAGCCGGAACCAAGGTTTTCGCCAAATCCTATCATGCGGAACATATTCTGCATGCGCTGATTACGTGCTTTTGACTCTCCACCTTTGTAAATCTGTTCAATAGGTAGTTTCAGAAGTCCAGGATTGGTCAATACAAAGCAATCATCGTATTTTTCAACCTTCAGCACACCATTCACCATGAAATCAGAGTGGATACACATGTTTGTAACAGCTTCACGTACAGCCTTGGCCTGGAGAGTATCATCTCTCCGAATTACACCATTCATACTGAAAGGATGAGGCAAATCACGTGTCAGTTTCGGAATAACTATACGAATGAAGTTGAACAAGTTATTTTCCCACGTACCGTCGTATGTCAGGCGATCGCTATAACGTTGGTCTCCAATCAGATTAGACTTGTCGATATAATCCATACGTAGATTGTCAAAACGCTCACGAACAGGAAGGCCCTTGCCAAACATCAAGAGTCCAGCCATAGTCAGTCCCTCTTTTCCTGTCCTACGGTCTTTCATATAACCGCCGAAGTTTATCAAGAACTCCTTATGTTCAGACGAGTTCCATTGATGTTCAGGATGTAAGTTCTGAAACATTTGGCGAAACCGCTCCAAGGTTGGAATATCAATATCATCCATCGTATAGTATTCCAACAACAAACCATCATTGCCAGCTTCATTAGCATCACGAAGCATCATCTTTAGTTCTTGTTCTGTACAATGATAGTCTCCTTCATGGTTGCGTTTGAAAGTACCTTTTGACAAGTTATTATTGATATATATAGGGCGAACCGAATAGTCTGCACGTGGTACATTAATAGTAATAATTTTTCTACCATCAATATCTATGGTCTGAATATCATCATCATATAGGAGATTGATATTTACTTTTTCTTTACTATTGATCGTATTCCACAAGTCCTTGCGAATCTTGTCGGCATCCTCAACACCAACGATTTCAAAACGTTTGGCATTGTCTTGCTCGTCCATATGTTCCACCACGCCCAAGAGAATAGTACCACCATAAGTGTTGGCGAAAGCAGAGTAAGTGTCCCAAAGTGAATTTGGCACACCCTTGGTGGCTTTTTTACATTCCAAGGTAACACGTTCACCTCCAGAAAGAATTTCGTATATGTTATTTGTTTTATTCATTTTGATCATTTCTTTCTTCTGTAACATTCCAGTTACGCCTTTGATATATAAATGTCTTCCCATTCCACTGTTCCTTTGTGGACTTTCGGTTTAGAGAAAGACGTTACAAAGATAGGAATTTTATTCCAAAGTACATCTGTTTTTGGAAAGAAAGTGATGATTCATACTTGTTTTTAACACTTTAAAATACTAAAAGTATGGTAATCAGAAACTAAGCCGTTTAGTAATCCGCCATCTCTATATTTAATAGAATCTATCCCATTGCAGCGGTGTTAGCCTTGACTTTTGGATAAAATTAACTGTTGTTAGCCTTGACTTTTGGATAAAAGTTGTATCTTTGCACTGAAATAGATATGCTTAATAATAACATCAAGCGATATGAAGGTATTCAATACGACAGGTAAGTGCATCCCATCCATGCACTATATGGTTGACATCAGCCGTCAGGTGGAGGCTGCTGCCAAATTGGTGCGCCGTGGCAATTTCTTTTGCATCAACAGAGGCCGCCAGTATGGCAAGACTACGACTTTGGCTCTCCTCAAGAAAAAGCTTGAGGGAGAAGGGTATGCTGTGTTCTCCTTGAGCTTCGAGGGACTTGGAGATAGTGCATTCAAGAGCGATGAGACCCTAATGTTTGCATCCTTGCTGCTGATGAATGATAGTGTGGAATGGGATGAGGTTCAGAATCTGTCCGATTCTTCTAAAGAAGTCCTCAGGCTATCTGTTTCGAGTGAAGACAAGACGATGGATAGTCTGTCTTTTAACAGAACGGTATCTAAAATGTCAAAAACAGATAAGATAGTTCTTTTGATAGATGAAGTGGATGCTGCGGGCAATCATATAGAGTTCATTCATTTCCTGGGACTTCTCCGCAACATGTACCTTAAGCGTGATGAACGCCCTACCTTCCAGTCGGTTATCCTCGCAGGCGTCTATGATGTCAAGAACTTGAAATTGAAACTCCGTCCGGAAGAGCAGCATCAGTACAATTCGCCTTGGAACATTGCTGTGACTTTTGATGCTAACATGAGCCTACCTGCTGATGGCATCGCAGGGATGCTGGCAGAATATAAGGCAGACCATCATATTAGTTTCGATGAACATTTCGTAGGTCAGATGATTTATGACTATACTTCGGGTTATCCATTCTTGGTGAGCCGCATCTGTCAAATCATGGATGAGGGTGGTCTTACCTGGGACAGGGAAGGTGTATTGGCGGCGGTGAACCATCTCCTGAAGGAGCATAATACCCTGTTTGACGATATGGAGAAGAAGGTGAGCCAGTTCCCTACTCTTGCGGAAACGTTGAAGGCGATTATCTTTGGTGGCAAACGGGTTTCGTTCAATTATTATGACAGGGACCTCAATATCGCTATCATGTTTAATTTTGTCAAGGAGTACCAAGGCGCTACCCTTATTTATTGCCGTATCTTCGAGACGTGGCTTTATAATCTCTTTATTTCCAATGCCAAGGATACTTCCATCTATCAGCAAGGTGAGTATGACAAGCCTCGTTTTGTGCATGATGGTTATCTTGACATGCGCCTTCTCTTGGAGCGTTTCTGCGTGCATTTCAATGAGATTTATCGTCCGGGACATGATGATGAGTTTGTTGAGAACAATGGTCGTCAGATATTCCTGACTTATCTTCGCCCTGTCATCAATGGCATCGGCAACTATTATTGTGAGGCACAGACTCGCGACTTGACTCGTACTGATGTCATCATCGACTATCTGGGTCAGCAATATGTGGTGGAGCTGAAAATCTGGCGAGGCGAAGCCTACAATGAGCGAGGCGAGCTACAACTCAGCGAATATCTCGACTATTACCATTTGCAGACAGGCTATATGCTCAGTTTCTGCTTCAACAAGAACAAACAGCCTGGTTTGCATGAGGTGGTAATAGGAGACAAGAAATTGTATGAGGTGGTAGTGTGATATACCAATTCCACATATTTCTTTTCCTGCTCCCCCTCGCCTATCTCGACTTGCACAGCAGATTATTAATCTGCTTGCGGATATTGTTGATGCCGGTGGTGACATGGGGAGCAAGCGGAAGAAGAACACGGATGAACTCCTGCATCACCGCCGTATCGCGATCCACCTTCACGGATGAATCCCACACCATGGCATCAACCACCAGGGCCAGCTCACGGGCACTGACACATACAGAGAGCTTGGCAACATACTCCTCCAAGGTCTCCACATTATTAATATATATAGCGAGATGAAGCTCTTCCTGGCGGAGCTTCAATAACGGAGTCTCGATTCCGGCTTCTTTTTGTACTAGCATATCCATTAATTTTTAGTTCTGTAAACGAGCAGTGAATCAGAAGTAAACCAAACAGAATGAATAGTAAACGCACTTGACTTTGCTCTTTTTTTGTTGTATCTTTGCAACGTCAATCAGACAAAAACTTAATTATTAACCTTTTAACAGTTTGTTTTATGAGTAAGAGTTACAAAGTTTTAAAGACAGTGGTCCACATGGGACCTAAGAAGGGTAAGACACTCTACAGCGTTCGACCTTACAGCTACGGTACGCTGACCACCGATGAAGTAGCCAAGCAGATTTCCATGGAGTCTACCGCTACTCCTGCCGACGTAAAGGCTGTGCTCGACCGCTATGCTTACTATGTGAAGGAGAACCTGAAGAAGGGTTACGACATCGAGCTGCTCGGCTTCGGCAAGCTTTACCTCCGCTTCATCACCAGCGGTGCCGTGGAGGACGAGAAGAATGCCAACGCTAAGCTCGTGAAGAGCCTCATCCCTTCCTTCCGTCCTGCGTATAGCCTGCTCAAGAACGGAAGCCGTGTCTATAACCTGGTTCCTGACAACATCGAACTCGTGAATTACGATGACGAGAAGAAGAGCAAGACACCAGGTGATTCTGATGGCGGCGGTTCTACCGGCGAGAACAAGAACCCGGGCTCGGAAGATAACACCCAGGGCGCAGGCGGTTCGGGCAATACGGGCGGCACTGGAGACACCGACCAGGGTGGCAATACCGACCAGGGTGGCGAGAGCTCAGGCGGCAACGAGCACATTACTCTCTAACCGGAAAATCCATAACTGCCTATGAATCTGAATGATGTTCATAACAGGAAGATTTCCTGGACCAGTGTGCTGTATGCCGTGCTGCAAGCGCTGATTGCTGCTCTCACGGCACTGGGTGTGAGTTCATGCGCCCTATTGATGAACTACTAATTCCTTAACTACAAGATGAGCCTATGACTAAGGATCAGTTTCCTATGACGATTGGCGGGGAGATGGTTCGCAATGAGCGGACCCTCCTTGCCAGCGTGGAGGGCGGACGATTTATGATGTCGCCCAAGTCAGTGAAGTACCTTGTGCTGCATTGTTCTGCTACGAGGTGCAATCAGGATTATCCGGTGGAGCAGTTGCGGCGTGACCATCTGGCTCGCGGTTTTCGTGACATCGGCTACCACTTCTATGTGAGGAAGGACGGCAGTTGCACGCAACACCGTCTCCTGCTGGAGGTGGGTGCTCATGCCCGCCCCTATAACCGATGTTCTATCGGCATCTGCTATGAGGGCGGTCTGGATGAGGAAGGGAGACCTCAGAACACCCTGACTCCGGAGCAGTATTCCAGAATCAGTGAACTGGTTGCTGTTCTGATGAGGCTTTTTCCGAAAGCCGAATTTCTAGGGCATCGGGATTTGCCGGGCACCACCCCCAAAGAGTGTCCTTGCCTGGACACAAGAGAGACCTTTCCGTTGCAAAAATACAAAAAAATATGATTCGAACAAAAATATTTGCGTATTTTCATGGAAATAAATGATTGAAAACAAATAAATGGCATTAGAATATGGAAAAGCTCCTATTCTAATGCCATTTTTTATTATATTACTTTCTGGCGAAAGTTACTTCACAATCTTCAACGCCTGCTTGCCTACCTTTACCAGGTAGATGCCATGAGCTGCATCGGCGAGAGACAATGACTTCACGTTCTTGGCTGACTTCACTGCTGCACCTGCGGCTGTATAAACCATGATGTCGGCTGACTTGGCGAGTGTTACCTCATTGCCATCCCAATCGATGGTGTTGTCGTCGGCAAGAACCTTGCTGATGCCAGATGACTCTGCATTGTTATAGAAGATGTATGAGTAAGTGCCTTCAGTGGTCTTGTCCTCATCACTACCCTTCACATTATCTGTCTGATAAAGTGCATAGTTGCCGTTCTCGGCTACGGATGTAATCAGCACCTGCTCACCCTTCTGCATGGCTGGGGTCTTGGTATTGATCTGATAGCCCAGAGGAGCCTCGATGGTGCGGTCTTTAGTATTCTCTACCCAACCTATCAGAGTGACTTCATCCTCATCAACCAGCATGCCGCTGATGATTTCTGCCTTGTGCATGGCATCACCCTCGTCGAAAGCACTGGCTACTGCCCAGTTCTTGCTGAGACTTGCTGCATCCAGACAGGCTGCGTAGGCATCGCAACCTCCCAGATAAGAGATGGTGTTGTCGAAAGGAAGTGCCTGGTTGAAGGAACCTGCCAGATAGAGCTTGCCTTTCTGATAGGCCATCTCGTCGATGGTGTTCAGAGTGTTGGAATTATCTGTGGCTACAGAATGATAAACCTGGGTAGTTACCTGGTCGCCATCGATGGCTGCCAATACGTAGGCATGCTCTGTAGCACTCGCTTCATAGGCTGTCTCTATCTTGGTATCCTTGCCGGCAGCAGTAAGGGTCATATCCTTACCGGATGCTACGTAAGCTACGTAAATCTTGCCGTCGTTGATGGCGAAGTTAACGTCTTCTGTATTGTAGGTTGCCTCATTTGTCAACTGCTCTGTAGCGCCAAGCACAGAAACGATGCTGGCATTTGCCAGGTCGGCTGCATCGAAAGAGAGCACGCACATGGTGGTTTCATCACTATACAACATACCATCTGAACATGCATATTTACCCTGCAGGGTAACACCATCCAAGGCTACATTGCCCTTGTAAGAGGCAGAAAGATAGAGCTTGTTGCCATCAACTACCAGTTTCTTGGCTGTGAAAGAAGGGTTCAGCAAGCCAATCATATCCAAGGCTGCAATCTCTGCATCGCTCTCGGCAAGGATGGTCTTGGAAGCTACATACGCACCCTGCTTGTCGTACTTCACGATGAAGCCGGATACCTTATCTACCTTGTCGGCCATACCGGTGATGGTAGCCTTGGTTTCGCCGCTGGCATCCTTGATTGCTACCTGATCAGCAAATACGCCGGCTGCATAAACGTTGCCCTCGGCATCGGTAGCCACTGTGGTGATGGTGGCAGCACCAGCCAGACCGGCAGCCCACTTCTTGGCGCCAGCCTTATCATACTTGGCAATGAAGGCACTGTTGGCCACATGCTCCAGATAGCTGGCAGCGAACTCCAGATCCTTGGTAAAGCTACCGGTTACGATGGAGTTACCCTCGTTGTCAACTGCCATGGCTGCAGCACGGGTCAATTCCTTGGCTTCTGTTGTGGTGGTGAGGTTGTCTGTCCAGGTAGGAGCATCCAACACATCCTTGGCATTGGCAGCAACCGTTGCCAGCGCCAGCATCATTGAAAATGTAAATCTTCTCATAATCAATTAATCTTTATGTGAAACAATTATCTTACTTGCCCTCCCATTTCTCGATATTCGGATTCGCCTCTACTGCCTCGATTGGGAAGCGGAGGGTATATCGGGAATCGTTGGCTTCAAGTACATAGCTATTCTCACCGTAGGTCTTGGTCAACTGCGGACGGGTGGTACGACGGAGGTCGAACCAGCGATGTCCCTCGAAGGCAAGCTCGCAGGTGCGTTCGTTGTAGATGGCTTTGAGCAAGTCCGCCTTCTGCATGGTATCAAGCTCGGCTGCATACTGGTTGTATTTAGCTGCTGCATATCGCTTTGCCATCAGCGCCTTGAGATAGGTGCGAACCTCAACCAGATTAGCATCATCGGCTGCGGCGTTGTCAGCTGCATTCTGGGCAGCAGCCTCAGCTGCAATGAGGTAGGCCTCGGCAGAACGGAAGGAGCAGCGATAGCCGTCGTTGCCCTTGTCGCCATATTTAATCAGACTGTAGACGCTGGCGGTCTGTGCCTTGAAATAGAGCGCCTTGCGCTTGTCGCCCGTGCGATAGGTATCAACCAGCGCCTTGCTAGGTACGCCCATCTTCACATAGCCGGAAGTCATCACCTGCTCCAGGGCAACGATGCTCTCCACCGACTTATAGTAGTTTGGCAATACCTTTGAATCGGTCAGATCTTCCAGGTCGCCATGTTTCTCCATCACCACTTTCGCTTCTGCCAGGGCATCCTGCCAGTCGCCCTTGTAGAGATAGACTCTAGCCAGCAGAGCATCGGCAGAAATCTGGTTGAATCGGTAGGTGTAGCCCTCGTCCCAGGCAGCCACCTTCAGACGGGTCTTAGCCTCCTTGATGTCGGCAATCACCTGCTGGTAAACCTGCTCCACGCTGCTGCAGGTGAGCACGTTATTGACATTTGCCTCCAGCGAGAGCGGGATGCCGCGGGTGATAGCCGGATTGCAATGGGTATAGGCATCGGCATAGAGATTGACGAGCAGGAAGTGGCAGTAGGCTCTCATCATATAGGCCTCGCCCACCAGCTGACTGATTTCATCCTGTGTAGCCTCGGTAATCTTGTTCTGATTCTCGATGATGTAGTTGGCGATGTAGATGGCATGATAGTAACGGCGCCAGCCGAAAGAAGCCGTGGTGCTCTGCTGGTTGAGGTCGTTCCATGCCCAGATGTCGAAGTAAGAATCGTAATCCTCGGTAGAGGTGGATGCCTTGCTCAGGGTCATCTCGTCGCTTCGCAGGGTGGCGAGTCCACGGTCTTCCGGGAAATTCTTGTATTCGTAGGTGAGCAAGGCTCTGTATTCCTTGCCCGTCTTGGCTATCACCTTTCCGGTTGGGGTGATGTCGAGGAAATCATCGCAACTGGTGAATCCTATCATCGCCAACAGCATGACGATGCCCATCAAATATCTTCTTTTCATTGTCTTCATTCTTTTAGAAATTTACGTTTACGCCAAATATGAAACTCTTCGGGATAGGCTGCGCGTATGGGTTGCCCATCGTCTCCGGGTCCAGATAGTTGCTGTAGTTGCTGGCGATGACGAGCAGATTGCGTGCCTCAAGAGAGAGGGATGCACTCTTCACGCCGATGCGGCTCAGCCACTGGGTTGGCAACTTGTATCCTAGGCGCAGGCTCTGAAGGCGGGCGTAGTTGCAATCCTTCACCCAGGTATCGAGCATGCTGTAGAGGTTGTACTCGTTATACTGCACGTACTCGCGTGGGCGCTCGGTGCTGACCATCAGTTTGGCGAAACTGCCGCTGGTGTTATCTGCCGTCCAGCGGTTCAGAATGTCGCGGTTCACGTTCAAGCCTCTGTCGTAATTGGCTGGCGAGTAGCTAGGCTGCACGCGCACCTTCATGCCGAAGTTGAAGGTGAAGTTGATGCCCAACTGCCAGTTCCTGTAATCGAAGGTGTTGATGAAACCACCCGTCCACTTTGGATCGGTGCTGCCCATGTAGGTATACAGGTTGCGCTGCTCCTCGGCGGTGAGGGTGCTGGCGCCATGGGCATTAAGCTTCAGGAACTCGGTGGCAGATACCTTCTCGCCATTCTTGTTGACGAAGAGAGGATAACCGTCGGCGTCGAGTCCGGCTGTCTTATAGGCGAAGAGTGCTCCCACAGGATAACCTTCACGGCCTGGATAGGTGGCATTCTGAGCCACGGTTTCCTGAATCACCTTGTTCTCGTTGTAACCGATGTTGAGATTGGTGGTCCAGTTGAAATCCTTGGTATGGATGTTTCTGGTGCCCAGGGCTATCTCCACACCCTTGTTGTTCATGCTCGCCCAGTTGATGGTGGTTGAAGAGAATCCACTCTCCAGCGGCAGCATCTTCAGACCGATGAGGTCGGTGCTGTGGCGATAGTAGTAGTCTACAGAGAGGGTGATGGCATTGTGCAATACGGCGAAATCGATTCCGGCGTTCACATTCTCCGTCTTCTCCCATTTCAGGTTAGGGTTAGGAGCGGTCTCGCTGTTGATGATATCCTCGCTGATACCCGGCAGGATGGTGCCCTTCTTCAGTGTACCTATCAAATAAGGTGATGTATTCTTGTCGATGTTACCCTGCAAACCGTAAGAGGCACGGAGGCAGAGGTTGTCCATCCACTTCACGTCCTTGAGCCAATTCTCCTCCTTCGCTCTCCAGAGTCCACTCACGGAGTAGAGAGGCAGATAGCGGTATTTCTTGGCTACGCCGAAGACGTCTGAACCGTCGAAACGAACGCTTCCACCGATGGTATAGCGGTTGAGGAGTGAATAAGAACCTGTGGCATACCAGGATACGTAGGCATTCTCCGATTCTGTCTCCTGATGCAGCGGATAGGAATCTGCCCAGGTCTGGCTAGGGAAGATGACCGGCTGGGTGGTGAGGGTGCGGGAGTCATAGCCGTAAGCCACGCTGTAGATGGAGTTCGACTTGGCGTGGCGAACCTCGGTACCCAGCATGAAGTTGACATCGTGGATGCGGTTGAAGGTCTTCACGAATTCAGCCATCGCCTTCCAGGTCCACTGGCGGTTGTGATACTCCGTGGTCTTGTGCATACCTCCATCCGGCAGGAAGCTCTTCTTCACGCCGTCGGCACCCTGGTATTCTGTGAAGAGTTTCTCCTTGCGCATGGCGTAGGTGTTCTCGTTGGCATATTTGCTCAGGGAATAGGAATCCTCCTGCAAGCCAAACTGCGAGGTAATCTTCAGATAGTCGGTGAGGCGCAGCTCGGCATTGAGAATTGCCATCATCGAACGGTCGCGGCGCTTGGTGTTGGCATTGGCTCTCTCCTCGAAGATATTGAAGTTGAGCGAGGAATCCTCCTTGCCCTGCACGTTGGTATCGTAGTTGTAGTTACCGTTCTCATCGTATGGAGTGAAGTATGGGTTTGCCAATCGGGAATAATATACAGGGTTGGTAAAGCCATTACTATCAGTGAGATAGGTGTTCTGCTTACGCTCGTTGGCATATACGGAAGCGCCCACCTTGAGGAGTTTGTTCACCTGGTAGTTGGTCTTCAGGGTGATGTTGTATCGGGTGTTTCCCACGCCCTTCACGTTACCCTGCTCGTCGGTATAGCCCACGGATGTATAGTAATCGCTCTTGTCGCCGCCACCCGAGATGCCGATGTTGTACTCCTGGGTGAGTGCATTGCGGAAGAGGATATCATTCCAGTCGGTATTGGTGTTGCGGAGCTGGTTAATCTGGTTCTGGGCTGTCTGGCTCAGCGCATTCCATCCGCCTGCCTTGTAGGCGTTGGTTTCGCCCAGGCTGCTGAGGATGCCTGCTACCCCACCCTTGTTCTGGCGATAGGTGTAATCAGATGCCAGCAGACCGAGTTCCAGGTCTACCTTCTCGCTGCTGTTGAGCAGGTTGAGTCGGTCGATATCCGTCTTAGGCATGAAGGTCATCTTGCCCGAGAAGTTGATGACCGGTGCTCCCGCACGTCCCTTCTTGGTGGTGATGACGATGACACCATTGGCTGCTCTCGCACCGTAGATGGCGGTGGCTGCAGCATCCTTGAGCACGGTGATGTTGTCGATATCGGATGGATTCAATCCGGCGATGGAAGTCTGGTAGATATTGTCGATATCCTTCAGATCCTCCATGCTTGGGATATCGGTGCCATCCATCGGGATACCATCGAGCACCCACAGCGGTTCCTGGGTACCGTTGATGGAAGCGGTACCACGGATGCGGATCTTCACCGGCGCACCCGGTGCACCCGAAGAGGTGATGGAAGAAAGTCCGGCAATCTGTCCGGCAAGTGCCTGGTCGATGTTGTTGACGGCACCGATTTTCTCATCGCTGATTTTCAGGGTGGTTACCGCCGAAGTCAGCTTGCGTCGGTCCAGTTCCTGATAACCCGTCACCACCACCTCGCCAATCTGCTTGGCGTCAGATTCCAAAACCACCTTATAGTCGTTTTTTCCTGGTTCGATGTTGACATCCTTGGTTTCGAATCCCATGAATCTTACGGAGAACGACTTATCCTGGGCATCCACCTTGAGGGTGAACTTTCCTTCGTAGTCGGTCACGGTGCCATGTGACACCTTCTTATTCGGTCCTCTCACCACAGAGATGGTAGCGCCTGGCAGCGGGTCGTCGCCCATGCTGCCATCCACCACGATACCCGTGATGGTGCGCTCCTGTGCTGAGAGCATGTTCATGGCGAAAACCATGAGCAAAAGCATGAATGTTCTCATTCTCATATACAATCTCTCTATTTTTTTGTTTACCTTAATTACTTAATCCCTTAATTATAAATTATCAATTATAAATTGTTAATTATAAACTATCTAATCTCCTGACCCAAAGCCGTCTGGATTCTCATGATCACGTCCTCGTAGTGGAACTGGGTGGCAGTATCGCCCGAACGGCGCTTGCCCTTCAGCAGGTTGAGGATTCTCACGAGTTCGCCGCGCTTCACGCTGATGGCATCGCTCACACGAGCCGTCTGGGTGCCGCCCATGTCGATGGTGCGGGGAGCCGAACTGAGGCTATGGCATGGCATGTTGAAATCAGGCGAGTCGATGATGGCTGGGGAATCGAAAATCTTCTTGTTGATCTTCACGCCCTCCTGCTGAGCGGCAGCCGTGATGAGCGCATCCACGAAGTTCTTCTGCAACTGGCGGTCGTCTACGCTGAGCGTCTTGCCTGCCAGGGTCTTGCCGAAGAAGTGCTTATGCAGCATATCCATCATCTCTACGGCTGTGAATGCATTCCTGCCGTTGTTCTGCTCGTTGGCAAACATGCGCATGATGCGGCTGTTGTCGAGCATATCCCAGAGCATGTAGCTCTGCTGGTTCTGCAGTGCATAGTCTGGCGACTGCTCCTGCACGCCCAGCGGCGTATTCTTGTTGATGAAGGTATACTTGTTGAGCTCGCTTCTGAAGAGCCACTTCGGACAGGTGAACACCTCGTCGATGAGGAACTGCACGGCTCGCTTCTGCTTGTCCTTCTCCACGAAGGTGAAGGTAGGCTTGCCATCGTCGATGGTGGTATTGTCGATGTACATGCCGCCCACATTGGCGAGCACATGGTAGAGGTAGAGACTCCACTGGAAGATGACGCCCTGATAGAGCTTCGATGCCTCATCGTAGGTCTGACCCGGTTCGCCTGTGCGGGTCCAATCGATGATGTTAGGCATCACGCGCTTCAGGTTGGCGATGCCATAGGCAGCCGACTTCATGGCATCATCGCCCAAATCCTCGCTCAGGGAACGTGGGTCGATGGCGGTGCGCTGGCTCTGCGTCTCGCTGTATCTGAATTCCTTTCCGCTGTGCTTCTTCAGGAAATCCTGCTGTGCTGAAGCGGCCTTCTTCTCATCCGGGAACCAGCGGTAGCCCCACTCTATCGCCATCAGGTCGTAAGGCCCTATTTGCGGAGAAATCTGCTGGATGCCATCTCCCGGCTGTGCCACATAGTTGAAACGGGCATAGTCCATGATGGATGCTGCAGTTCCGCATACATGGTCGGTGAACGACTTGGAACGGAGGGAATCCGTAGGGTATGCATTGGATGCTATCATGTTGTGGCGCAATCCGAGCGAGTGGCCCACCTCATGGCAGGCTACGAATCGGGCTGCATCGCCTATCAAGGCCTCTGGCAATTCATAATGGCGTGCCTCCTTGTTGTAGGCTCCGGTCTGCACCATGATCCATTCGCGCAGGAGCGACTTCACGTTGTGCCACCAGATGATGTCTGCCTCCAGAATCTCGCCTGTTCGTGGGTCGATGACGGAAGGACCCATGGCGTTCGCCTTCTCTGAAGCATCGTAGGTAAGCACAGAATACTTCATGTCGTCGCCTTCGGCAGCAATGCTGTCGGTGAGGTCGAACACCTGTACGGCATTCTTGAATCCTGCCTTCTCGAACGCTGCGTTCCAGTCGGTCATACCTCTTTTAATATAAGGGCGCAGGAACTCCGGAACGGCTGGGTCGATGTAGAAGACGATAGGCTTCTTAGGCTCTACCAGTTCGCCACGCAGATAGGCCTGCTCATCCTTAGGTTCCAGGCGCCAGCGGGTGATATAGTTGTTGCGGGTCACCTCCTGCTGGTGGTCGCCATACTGCAATCGGCTGGTGGTGAAATAGCCCACGCGCTGGTTTTCCTTGCGTGCCACCATCGGGGTTTCTGGAAGGAGGACCAGCGAACTGCTTACCTCCACGGTGATATTGGTCTTGCTCTTACCCTCGTGTACCACGGTGGTAAGTTCAGATGTTGCAGTGATATTATTGCTGAAAGCCTTGATATCGATGATGCGTGACAAATCGGAATCGGCAGAAGTGCCGAGATTGATGAGATTGAACACATCATTGAGATAAGTCTTCTTTCCGTTGAAGAGGTCGTTCACCTTGAAGATGACGGTGGAAGAATCCTTGGCCACCGCCTCTACCTTGAGGCTTGCGATGAGCGGATCAATGTAATTGCTTTCAACGGATGCCGCCATGGCATCCTTGGAATCTACTTCGGGAGTAAGGCGCTGCTGGCGCACAAAAACGGTCTTTTTATCCTGATTCCATTCAAAACGGATACACTGGTTTTCGTAGTTGATGCCACGGTTTACGCCTGCCTCGTTGAGCTCGGAAGGCACACGCTGCAGTTTGTTGGAAACGAGGAACACTCTCCCCATCAGTTTGGTAGGCATTTCAAGGTAGAAATCCTGTTCCTTCTTTACTACATTCATGACTCCTCGTACATTCACAGAGTCGCTGCCTACTATTTTTTTATAATCCGATGTAGGTTGCTCTGTTTTTTTCTTTTTCTTCTTGAACAATCCCATCTCCGGTGCAGCTTCCATGGAGATGGCATAGCAAGAACTTCCAATCAGGGTGGCAGTGATTGCCCCCAGCAAGAATCGCTTTTTATTCATTTAAAATCGTATATTTATTCCAAATATTATTGAATAATCTTCTATAACCTTGCAAAGGTAAGGACAAAAAGTCATGATACACAATTAATTATGTATTTTTGGAAAGTTCTTAATGGTTTTTAACGTTATTTTGGAAATGAATAACACATAAAAACGGCACCAGGGGGGTCCTGATGCCGTTTCTTGATTTCATTTATCTTCTATTTATTTCTTCACAAACTTCACGGTTCTGGTCTTGCCGTTGCCATAGTTGACAACTGCGGCATAGACACCCGGCTGCAATGAAGAGATGCTTGCCTCATTGCCATTTACATTCATCACGGTTCTGCCGCTTACATCAACGATGCTGATAGATGCGGCGCCGGCTGCAGCGAAACTGTTGCTGTCGAAGGCAATCACCTCGTGGGCATCACTGGCAATATCCTTGATACCGGTAGCTACCTTCTCTATTCCACCATAGAATCCGAGGTTGTCGAGGCAGAGTGCCTCACCCTTCTTGGAAACAATGTTGAAGGCCACGGCGATATCCTTGCCATTGTACTTGCCAAGGCTGATACCACGGGTCTTTGGAGTAGTGCTCTCGTTGGAAATCTTTGCCTCAGAAGTATACCAGTAATCCGCAGGATTGGTAGAACCATCGGAAACCTTCACATTATAGCTATCCAGGTTGCCATAAGCGTTGAATGAGTTCGCATCCCATGCAAAATAGGTGTTCTCATCGGTAACCTTCACCTGTGGAAGAATAATCCAGCGGTCTGGTGTCGCGCCGTCAATCCAGGATGTACCTGCCAGAAGGTGTTCGCCCAGCATCTCGTGCTTGCCAAGGTTGAAGATACCCCAGCCCTGCTCGTTGAATTCCTCACCGGCATTAGGGTTCACGGTACCCTTGTCGCCTACATAAAAACTGAAATCCTCAGGAATCTTCGCATCCTCGAAATCGTAGAGAATGACTGGTGTGCCGAGTGCAACAAACTCCTTCTCAATCACGTTGTTATCAGTAGAACTGTCATCTGCACTCTGAATCTCAATCTTCAGCTTATGCTTGCCCTGTGGCAATCCTGCAATGACATCCTCGGCAGTGAAAGAAGTAATCTTCTGTGCCTTCATATCGAGGGTGATTTCCTTCTTCACCTCACCATCTACAGAAATGATGGCCTTACCCTCTGCATCCTTGATACCTACATTCTGAACCTCGAACACCACATTCTTGTCGTTAGGAGTGCGGGCATAATCGTATGGCTTGGAAATACTGTTGATACCCAGGTCGGATGCATCGCTGGATGCCTTGTAGAACTGTACATCGTCGATGGTGAGCCAGTTCTCATCCTTGTCGCTGAAGGCATAGAAGCCCAGATAGATGGTCTGTGGCTTGTCGAACTTGATTACCTTGAACGCTTCCTGGTAAGCACCCAGCTGGATGGTCTGCTCATCAATCTTGCTGGTCATATCGGCAGGGGCATTGCCATTACCATAATATACGCCCAACTTCTCGGTGTGTCCGTCGGAACCGGAATACCAATAGCGCAATACGTAGTAGCCAGCCTCTACCTTCACAGGGTCGAGAACTGCCCAGTCGTTGGCATTGTTCTCCTTATTATAATTATAGGCGAGACAGGTTACGCCTGTGCGTGCCATATTCATCCAAAAGTCTGAATGCAGGGTCCAGTTGCCATCATCCTCATTGAGGTTGTAGTATTTAAACTGCACATTGTCCTCTTTAGGCTCAAATCCCCATGTGCATGGAGGAGTGAGGGCACCATTGTGGCGCACGGCTACCTGGCAGGTATCGTTGGCCATGTTGTAATCATCAGCATCGATGGAGTAGACCTTTACCTTGTAGTTGTGGCGTGGCTCAGAGAAATCTGCCTTGGTATTGAAGGTATATTCCAGGCTCTCGCCAGCCTCCAGGGTGGCATTCACATCCTCTACCACTGGCTCACGGTCGTCAATCTGATAAGCTACCTTGAAGTTCTTGCTGGCATCGAAGCCGATATTGGCAACTCTGATCTTCACGGTTTCGGCATCCGTAAGATTATCACCTGTTTCAGGGGTAAGCAGGTCGGTGGCCTGCAAATCGATTGCCTTGTCGATTTCAGAAACACTGAAGTCGCACATATAGAACTTCCACTGGTCGGCAGGACTGAAGCAACGGAATCCTACATAGAAAGGCTCGCCTTCCTTGGCACTGTAGATGAATGATTCCGTGGTAGCCTGACCCTTGACAGCATCGTTGAGATTCTGAAGTTTCTTCAAAGCACTGACGGTTGGCTTTGAACCTGTGCGCACCTCGATTCTCTCACCATAGCTGGTACCATAGGTGGTATATTTCACCAGCAGGCTACCCGTTTTCTTAGGGGTAATGGCTGGAGAAACCAGCCAGTCGTCGGCTACATTCGTAGCAGAATAAGGGTAATAAACGTGCGACTGACTGCCCTCGGCATCGAATTTCCAGGTAGCGCCATCTTCGTTGGCATCGATAACCGTCCATTTCTGGAATTCTTCCTCCGTAGAGAAATCTGTCTTGTAAATGTCTTGTGCTGTTGCGGCAACGGTTGCGGCAGCAGCCATAAAAGTAAGTAATACTCTCTTCATAAGCATAAAATGTTATTTATTCTGCAAAATTAATAGATTTATGTCATTAATTTGCATATTCATCTAACATTTAATGTATTTTAAGACAAATACAATAAATTCCCACTACAAATGCAATTAACTATCCCGTCTACCCTGCATCTATATTACGTTTAAACACATATATTTACGTTTAAGCACAAAATTCGACATCGACTTTAATTTTTCTGAAATATTGACATAACTTGGTGATTAAAGCCGTATCTTTGCAAGATAAAAGCAATTAATAATATTAATCATCATTAAACGACAAGGCTTATGAAAAGACTGTACTTGCAAAAATCGTGCATTGAAAAACAGTATGTGCACATTCGCAATAGCCTTATTGCGGTAAGTATGGCATGCTTATCCACGAGCATGATGCCATGCTATGCCCAAAATGCTAAGCCCAAAATTGCTACTAGAAGTATTGAGAATTCACTACCGGTAGATTATAAGCAAGTAGGTAACACACAGATATATTATCGGCAAGGTAATGGTACGATAGATACCTATGCTACTATAGACTTTATAGTACAATTCAAAAATCAATATTATGGTACTACATTCTTGAATGACGGGTATGTGGTGTCTCTTCTTGTGGATGATAATGATCCAGAACAACTATTTAGTGATGATGGGATAAACTGTTATCATGATGGAGTAAGAGTTACTCCGAAGGTTGAAGCACAGGGGAAAATGGCTAAGGTAAGCTATATTCTTACTAATACTAATGAAAAGAGCGTAAATATTTCATTGGGCACCTATGCAAATGTAAAGATTGGTGGTAATGACAATGCTTCTATATCCAGAATAAAAGATAGTGCAGGTAATACGGAAGGACTCATTATGAGAGATGATACAGATGCACAATTATGGGTTTTGTTAGGTTCAGGAGTTAAAGGCGTAACAGCTGTAAGTGATTACTGGTTTGGATATTACGACCAAAATATAAATGCTTCAAATATGATTGGTAACTATGAGAAGGGCTCCAACTGGATGCTGGAAAACGGTAACTACGACAGCGGTATGGGCTGGTGCTGGAAAAACAAGAAGATTGCTGCAGGCGAAACCGTTACCTTCTCCTATCTGATTGGGGTAGGAGATGTAATGTTTGAGCCAAACTCTTCTTCTGTTGCCACACCGGATGATCCTACCAACTGGAATAATCTGAACCTGCCTCACCGCCTCACCCTGGATGGCGAATATGAAAGTCCTGCCGGACTCGACGGAAAGATAGAATATGCCGTAGAAGACAGTGAGGAATGGACTGCCCTGACGGATAACCTGGCTTCGGGAAGCAAGTTCTCTGCCACACTCACCGTCAATTTCATTCCAGGCAAAGCCAAGCATACCATCCGGTTCAGAACCGTAGATAATGTAGGCAATACCACCCTACTCGCCCCTATCGAGTACGCCGACATTTCTGCCTACGAATTCACAGGCATCAAGGACTATACCTTTACCGGCGATTCCATCTACCAGCAGGAGATCACCTCTTCCCTGCCTAAGGAGCAGTATGTGGCTGTGAACTATCATAACAATGTGCATGCCGGAAAGGCTAACTTCCTGGTAGAAGGCGTTTTCCCATATACCATCGGTTCTAAATACCATGACTTCACCATCAATCCGGCACAGCTGGAGGGTGATATCGATATGGATGCAGACACCGTTTACTTCTTCTATCATGCGCAGCCTATCACGCCGGCTTGGAAGTTCACGAACCAGGCATACGGCCAGTTGAGAGACCGCATAGATTACTATGCTGAATATGCCGACAATATCTATCCCGGTACTGCCACACTCACCGTGAGCGGAATAGGCGATTACACGGGAACCTTCACCAAGCAGTTTACCATCGGTAAGGCAAAGCTTCCAGAAGATCTCTATCATGTAGAACTCCCGGATTCTGATATTACCTATGATGGTCAGCAGCATCTGGCACAGGCCACCAAGAGCGAAGGAATGGGTGATATCCTCTTCACTTATATACAGCAAGGCGCAGCCGACAGCAGCCAGGTTATACCACAAGAAGAAGGTACCTACGATATCTTTATGGAAATCAAGGATGGTGCATATTATTATGGTAAGCCAAAGGAAAGAATCGGCTCCTTCACCATCTACCAGATGGATGCTCAGGAGTGGAAACTCCTCACCGTGCTCAATG
>OQWM01000182.1_pt1 | contig 35552 bp, 27 predicted proteins | sample 1691531 | NCBI WGS metagenome assembly OQWM01 (sample SAMN03418257, study PRJEB22391) | human gut metagenome | biome: human-gut; feature: organic feature; material: feces | host: Homo sapiens | place: Tanzania | collected 2013-01
ACTTGCATGTGTTAAGCCTGTAGCTAGCGTTCATCCTGAGCCAGGATCAAACTCTCCATTGTAAAAATATTGTTCAACTCCACTATAAGTGGATGATTGTTTGCTCTGTTCAGGACGCTAATATCCTTAGTTCAAGTCTAAAGTACCTGTCTCTATATTTATTGACGGTAGCTTCGTTTTACCCAAGTGGCTTCCCGATCGCTCCGGAAGCCGCTCGCTTCTTGTACTACTACTCTTCTGTTTATCTTAAATCTTTCAAAGAACTCTTTCTTCAGCGCTCAGGAGAAGTGTTTCATTCTCGAAAGCGGATGCAAAGGTATAGCTTTTTTCAACACAAACCAAACATTTCGATGAAAAAGTTGAAAATATTTTTCACCTATTGATTTATATCAACCGAAATGATGGCCCTGGGGACTATATACCTTATTATAATATATACCCATGAAGACTCCTTTCACATCATGACGATTTCCAGCCCGATTGCCAGATGCCCCCTGCTCCTTCCACTTGGATAGGGTTGGAATGGGGCCACCTTTGTGGGAATTTTCGTTGACGCTTTTCGTTGGAGTCTTTCGCTGCATGTTGGCAGGATGCGTATTTGGGGGGAATTTGCGGCGCGCATTAGATATTTGGAGGCATGAAACCGTAATTGCGAGTTCTGCTACCAGCAATTCAAACTTGGAAACTGAAAAAATGACCGTCTGGGGGAAGTAACGCCTATCTGCCATCAAACAGGAATAAGTTTTCTTGCAAATTCTTTCCAACTCGTGCCAGTATTTCTTTTGGTATCTTGCCCCCCGCCCGCACTTGGACATAGTCCGCCATATCCCGAACACACCCGGAAGCCATCTGCCCAAAGCCGAGACCAACATAAATTGAAATCCGATTGAGTCCCGATGACCGAAAAAGTCAAATATCCATCGCAAATGATTGTCTATATGGCGAATTATCTTTACCTTTGCCGCCATAAGTATTATGAGTCTTATGTTATCACGCATCATCCATATCCTGAGCAAGCCGCTGACCGGAGGCAATCAGCTCTATTTTCTGCTGATGTACCTGCTGGGGCTGACAGGTATCATCTGCGAGCCCTGGAACGGCAGCCGCTTCTGGATGAGTTTCGAACTGTTTTCCGACCTTTACCTCTTCTGCGCCCTGCTGCGACTGATGCCCGAAAGATATAGGCACTGGCTGCGCCTCGCCACAGCCACATTCTTCTATCTGCTGTCTGCAGTAGACATGGCGTGCTACGTAAGACTGGGCATGCCCATCACCCCGATGCTGCTGCAGCTGGCACTGCAAAGCAATACCAGAGAGGCCAGCGAAGCGCTGTCGTCGTATCTCGACGCGGCAATGCTGTGGTCGCCATTGGGGCTGGTCATCATCCAGATGATGGCAGGCATGGCACTGCTTGCCCGAGAGCAGACCATCATGGGCAAAGTCACGCGCACAGGGATATGGCGCAACCGCCACATGACTTACGCCGCACAGACAGTCATTATCGTCATGTTTGCCATCGGGTTCATATCCAGTCTGGAGAACAAGGAGTATATGTATTGCCGCATCATCTGCCAGTATAGCGAACTGGAAACGCAGCAGCGGAAAGACTTCAGGCAGAAGACCAATTACTATCTGCCCCTATACCGCATGGCGTTTGCCGTCAGCGAGACCCACCGGCTGCGCGACGAGATAAGACTCTTTGAAGAGAGTCTGAACAAGGCGCGGATAGACACAGCCACCCACCTCTCCCCGCATATCATCCTGATTATCGGAGAAAGCTATAACCGCCACCACAGCCAACTCTACGGCTACGACAAGCCCACCACGCCCCGGCAGACGGCACGGATGAACGCCGGCGAACTCATCGTGTTTGGCGACATGACAAGTGCTTGGAATACCACCTGCGAGTCGCTCAAGGAGATGCTGTCCACCCAATGCGCAGGCCAACCGGGTACATGGGCATCAGCCCCACCCTTCCCGCTGCTGTTCAGGATGGCCGGCTACCACACCTCGTTCTTCAGCAACCAGTATATGGTGAAGCGCAGCGGATTCAGCGATTTCATCGAAGACGCCTTCTTCAACAATCCTCCCATCAGCCGACGCCTGTTTGACACGCGCAACGAGTCTACCCACGACTACGACATGGCGCTGACCGATGACTACAAGCGATGCCTGACGAGACATCCCTACACGCTGGACATCTTCCACTTCTTAGGACTTCACGCCGACTTCAAGAAGCGTTATCCTGCCAACTTCGGCGTCTTCGACGCCAAAGACTACGACCGCGCCGACCTCACGGAGCAACAGCGCGAGATACTTGCCCACTACGACAACGCCATCGTCTACAACGACATGGTCATCGACTCCATCCTGAAGCTCTACGAGGATGAAGACGCCATCGTCATATTCGTCGCCGACCACGGTGAGCGCATCTTCGACAACTCTACAGAATGGGGACGCAACCTTACATGGGACCGCAACGACATCAGACAGCAGTTTGACATCCCCTTCTGGATATGGGCGTCGCCGTCCTATCGCTCCTGCCGCAAGCAGCTGTGGGAGCAGATACACTCCTGCCGCAACAGACGGGGAATGACCGACACGATAGCGCAGCTACTGCTACACCTCGCCGGCATACACAGCCCCTGGTACTATCCCCAATACGACATACTGCACAACGACTACGACAACAGCCGCAAGCGCATCATCCGCGGCGAGCGCGACTACGACCGCATCATGCTCGCACCATGACTGGGGCAGCGTATCGCCTGCCCTAAGACATTCCCCATAGACTCCTCCTAACGACAAACCCAGGACAGAGGCGCTGCATGCCTCTATCCTGGGTTTGTTGACGCAACTCCCTTACCTTTGGTGACCTCCAGTTCAGAGTTGCTTGAGATGAACAGCCTTCTGACGGCTTATCTTACTACCACTTTCTTACCATTCTTGATGTAGACGCCACGCTGGAGACGGGCGTTGGCATCTTGCTTGACGCCGTCGAGCGAATAGACGCCCTGGGGTGTATCAACCGTGGTTTCGATGATGTCGATACCGGTAGGCATTGAGACCACTGCCTCAACGGGAGCCGACTCGGAACCGTCGCCATAACGTGCCGTAACCTGGTAGACATGGTCGGCGCCGTCGCACTGAGCCTCACGGTCCTCACTTGCCGTGGTGGCTGCCGTAGCCAGTGGCTTGCCGTCGCGGTAGATGACATACTCCACAAACGTGCAGCCCTTGGAGGCGAAGGTAGCATCGTCGACCAGGAAGAGGTAAGGCGCCGAAGAGTAGCCGATGCCCGACGGGCTCACCTCGAGCTTGGTATTGTGGCGGATGGCGAAGTAGCGCGCGCCCTCAGGCAACTCGAAACTCACCTCATCCCACTTGCTGTTGCTTACGGTCTTCTCTGCCACGAGCTGGAACTGGTCGTGCGCCGCTGTAGTCGTACTATAGAGCACCTGGTAGGTCTCCGGGTTGGAGGCACTGATGTTGTTGACTCTGAACATGACGGTCTGCGCCTTGCCCGTGAGCTCCGGACTAATCATCCAGTTGTCTGCTGCCAGCGGAGTAAGCTCGCCCGTCGCCTTGCGATTATAGCTGTACACCGAGGCCATAGCGTTGCTTCCGCTATAAGGCTTTGCCGTGGGATTTGCCACCGTGATGTCCTCGCCGCCATAGTTGGCAGGCGTCCATACGATATAGGCAAACGGCATCTTTTCATTGTCATAGTAAAGACCTTGGTCGTCGAAGTAACCATAGGTGACTCCCTTGTCGCCGTCATGGAAACTCCAGTCGCCGGCATTGTCTACGCCCCATGAGTTGTAGTCCTCAAAGTCATCGGTCATGCGGTCTACCTTAGCCACGGCAGTCCACGACAGCGACACCTTGCCCTGTGCGTCCGCCAGAGCCTTGAGCCCGGTCGGAGCAGGCTGATGCGCATCGACAGCCATCAGTTCCACGCTACCATCTGCGGTGACGGCATCCTTGCCCTCGCCCGCCTTGAGCGTAGCGGTCAGCGTGACGGCGTTGCCCTTGACGAGCACACTCGGCGTATAGGCGATGTCATACGTGGCAGTCTGCATCAGCGCCAGCGACTCGCCCCCGACGGTCTTCACCTCGGTGTCGCCCGCGGTGAGAGTCAGCGTATAAGCTCCTATGGCGTTGCCGTAATTGGTCACAGCCACCTTGACCGTGCCCGCTTTGCCCTTGCGCATCTTGGCAGGAGCCGACACGCTTACGGTGATGCTCGTCGGTGTCTCGTCGGCCACCACGAAGTTGTCGATATACAGATGCTGTTTCCTGTAGTAACGCTTCGACTGGTCGAAAGCCACACCCACGCGTATCCACTTCTGACCCTTGTAGGCACTCAGGTCATAAGAGCGCGACACCCATTTGCCCGCATCGGCATAGCCGTCAAGGCTCTCGGTGGCGAGATACTCTCTGGTGCCGTCGGCCTTGATGACCAGCGGACGCACACTACCCTCCTTCGAGTCGGTCTTCTGACTATACATGAACATCGGTTTCTCTGCCGAGCCCAGAGTTATCTTTCCTGATACCAGAGCGATGACATCCTCATAATAAGTCTTAATGTCGGCACATCCGCCGTCACCGTTGGCGTCTTCGTCGGTAGAGTAAGACACACCGGCATACTGCCTCTGATAGCCATAGCCATCGCCCTCAGCAGCCCAGAAGCCATAGGCATTGCCCGCCTTGGCAAAGGTCTCCTTGAGGGGCAGCGTGTAGGGAGCGCCCACCACGAGAGGCGCCGCGAAGCTATAGTCGCTCACGCCGGTGGCGTTGCTTGCCGACACAGCGAGCTGCAGCAACTGCTGGTCGCCGCTGTTGGCGTCGACAGCCACAGGCACCTCGGTAGCACCCGTTGTCGTGGCTACCATGCGACTTGCCGTGGCGGCATCCTTCATCTCATAGAGGTTGTATTTCACCTTGTCGGCGAAGAACACTCCGCCGTGCTCAGCCTTGGAGGCTTCCCATGCCACCTTGAGGTTCTTGCCCACCGGTTCGGCGGTAACTCCGGCAGGAGCCGTGGGGCCGTCGAGACCTATCCAGCCGCTCACCACAGTCTTCTCGCCATTGCCGTCGGCGTTGTAGGGTATCAGCGTATAGGTGTGGTTGGCAGGTTTGGTGCCCGCATTCTCGATGGTGTAGGTAGCGGTCTTGCCCACCTGTACACTGGTGATGTCTGCCAGTTCGGCGTCGGCCTCCATCACCTTCACGCCACTGAGCTTGGTCAGCGCACTGCCGTCGGTGGCCTTGTCGGGAGCCTTGAAACTCAGGGTTGCCTTGACTGCGCCCGTAGCATCGGGAGTGAGCACCGCCTCGGTCACAGCGGCAGGAGGCAGCGCGCCCTGCTTCTTCACCGAGATGTCGTCGAGATAGAGTATCATGTTGTCGGCATCGCTCACGGCATGGAAACCGATGTAGTAGTCGCCGTCGGCAGCCGGGGTCAGCGTCTGCGTGTATTCCTGATATTCGGCATTGCTGATGTCGGTCCTTGCCATGAGTGTCTGGGTCATGCCCGCAGCCGTGGCAGTGGTGCCGTATTTCACCTCTAAGCGCTCTGCCAACCATGACCTATGCGCGCGTACCTTATATTTAACTATATACGTATCGCCACCGGTCAACTTGAGCACGGGAGTGATGAGCCAGTCGTCGGCATCGTGGTCTTCGTCACAACCGTAGCCCGCACAGTGGTCAGGGAAATCGGGTCCGTAAGGACTGTCGCCACTCTTGAAGAGGTAGTTCCACACTCCCCAGTCGAGATAACTTGATTGTGCGCGGTCGCCATTGCTGTCGATGACGGTAAACTGGTTGAAATCTGCCTCCTTGTCAAAGTTGCACTCCCAGCCTTTGAAAGTACCCGCAGACTTCTTCACCGAGATGTCGTCGAGATAGAGTATCATGTTGTCAGCATCGCTCACAGCGTGGAAACCGATATAATAGGTGCCGTCGGCCACGGGGGTAAGCTCCTGGCTGTACTCTACATACTCGGCATTGGTGATGTCTGTTCTTGCCATCAGCGTCTGGGTCATGCCCGCAGCCGTGGCGGCAGTGCCATACTTCACCTCCAAGCGCTCGGGAGTCCTCGCCCAATGCGCGCGCACCTTGTATGTCACCTTGTAAGTATTGCCTGCCTTCAGTGCCAGCGCCGGCGTGATGAGCCAGTCGTCGGCATCGTGGTCTTCGTCACTGGTGTAGCCCGCACAGTGGTCAGGGTAATCAGGGCCATAGGGGCCTTCACCCGTCTTGTAGAGATAGTTCCATGTGCCCCAGTCAAAATAACTCGACTGGAAACGGTCGCCATTGCTGTCGATGACGGTAAACTGACTGAAATCAGCCTCCTTGTCAAACTTGCACTCCCAGTCGGGCGTAATCGGCAGGGTCGCAGCCTTCTGCACAACCGTCCCCTCGCCTCCCCGAGCCCTGGCCACATGGACAAATCTCTCCGATGGCGCCATCTTGGCAGCCTTGCGTGCCGTGGTGCGTTTGACAACAGCCTCCTGTGCCTGCGCCGTTACCAAGGCGAGGCACACCGCCAGAGCGGTGATAAAGTAGCTTTTTCTCATAAGCGTTGTTTTGTTGATTAGTAAAACAATTTGCGGTGTTTTTATCCGCTTGCGCAAACGCAGCAATTACTCAGGCGTAGCGTACTTTGCTTTAGACAGATTCTCCAACCACATTTCTCGTCACAAATATAGGAAAAGATGCGGCTACATCAGCCCTCCTTGCCAATAATCTGCAACCAAATATCAAAAATATAAGTTATTTGCGTGTTTTTCTTCGTTTTTGTGACTTTTATCAGTGCTTTTCTATGGTTTTATTACCATTTCTATGGTTTTGCTTACGAACTATAATTCCACAGCGGCCCATTTTGCCCGCCTGGCCATCCTCTCGGCTCTGACGGGGCTGTCCTCGGAAATTGGGTATAGGCTCTGCAAACTCCACCCAGCCCACTGCAGACTCAGCCCAGCCCGCTGCAGCCTCAACCCAGCCCACTGCAGCGCCGTTACTGCTGTGCCGCCTCCCGGCGCCGCATATTCGGGAAGAATCGCAGCACCAGATAGAGCGTGGCTACGAGTCCTATCAGTGCACCGGCATAACCTATGCCGTAGAGCGAGGTATGGTCTACGACCACGCCACCAAGATAGGCGCCACAGCCGATGCCCAGATTGAAGATACCCGAGAAGATAGACATGGCAATCGACGTCGCCTCCTTGGGCGCAAAGCGGATGGTGTTGTCCTGGCAGGCTATGTTGAACGCCGTGGCCATGGCGCCCCACACGATGCACACGGCGAAGATGGCAATGATGTCCATGGCAGCCGCCTGCATCAACAGCAGACACAGCGCCGGACCCAACGTGACCACAAACATGAACCTCCGTCTGCCCGACATATAATACTTGGAGAAAGCGATGCTGCCCAGCATGCCCGAGGCGCCAAAGACGATGAGCACCATCGTCACCACGTCGGGCGACAGGCCTGCCACCTGACCCAGGAAGGGCTCTATGTAGCTGTAGCCCGTATAGTGAGTGGTGGCAAAGAGCAGCGCCAGCACAAAGACACCCAGCAGCACGCGGTTGTGGAGCAACGCCGGAATCTTGGCAAACGAGAACTTGCCGCGGCTCTGCAACCGGGGAAATACGGCGGCGATGAAGACAAATATCATAGCCGAGATGACGGCGATACTCAGAAACGTCATGCGCCAGCCCACGTACAGTCCCACCACGCGGCCTATGGGCAGACCCACGACCATAGCCACCGATGAGCCCGTGGCTATCGTGCTCAGTCCCAGTGCGCTTCGGCCGTCGGGCACCGTGCGCACAGCCAGCGGAGGGGCTATCGACCAGAATATCGAATGGGAACACGCCACACCAATGCGCGAGAGCATCAGCGTGTAATAGCCCTCGGCGAGCGCCGATGCCACATGGCTCACCACAAAGAGGGCAATGATGGCGAGCAGCAGCCGCTTGAGTTCCACCGTAGACACCATCACCATGAGAGGCAGCGACATGAGCGCCACCACCCACGCATAGACCGACACCAGCAGTCCTGCCCGCACCTCGCTGATGTGCAGGTCGGTGGCAATGTCGCTGAGCAGACCTATGGGCATAAACTCTGATGTATTGAACACAAAGACGGCGAAGGTCAACCCCACCAGGGGCAACCACCGGGCTATCGTTTTCTCCTTGGGCATGATATATATTATATAGGTGTTATCCTTTGCGGCTGCAAAATTACAAAAAGGCGGTCAATCCATCATCTCCCGCACTAAGTTTCATCGCATTGTCGAGCCAATTATTGACATACCGCAAGCTGGGGGCGCCTACATTTGTTTTACGACGCCTCCGTCGGCTACTGCCGAATACCCAATCCTTGGTACATCACTCCTCCATTGCCCTACGATACCGTCTGGCGAGTCCGGATATTTCCCCACAAGTGGGTATTGTACCTTTTAAGGAATCTTAATACTTTTGCAACCGTTGTTTACAGCATATACACAAGCAGTGATTGCAGGCCCTTGCGGTCTCGGCAACTCCGAAACACGATACACATTAAGATATGAACAAGAAACTGTTATTATTAGGTCTCCTCGCCTGCGGACTGTCTGTGCCGGCCATGGCCGACGAGGCAGCTAATGCGGGCAAGGCCAAGGATTCTGCTACCACAACGGGAGCAAAGGTAGAAAACACTTCAGCCACAGACGGCAGGAGCGACAATGCCGCCATCGAGAAAATCGCCAATGCGCTGTCGCGCTTCTCCATCGGCGGCTATGGCGAGGCCGTCACTTCGCGCAACTTCTACAGCCAGCACTTCAACCGCTATCGCGACCCCGCCACCTACAGGAATGACAACAGCCACGGCCGCTTTGACCTTCCCCATGTCACCCTTAACCTCGGCTACGATTTTGGCAGTGGTTGGACCATGGGAATGGAAATCGAGTTTGAGCATGGAGGCACCGAGAGCGCCGTGGAAATCGACGCCGATGAGAGCGGAGAATACGAGGCCGAGACCGAGCGCGGCGGCGAGGTAGCGCTTGAGCAGTTCTGGATTAACAAGGCCTTCTGGGGCGGCAAGTTCAATATCAAGGCAGGCGAAATCATCATCCCTGTCGGTGAAATCAATGCCTACCACATGCCTGGAGACTTCTTCTCCGTCTACCGGTCCGAGGGCGAAGCCAAGATGCTGCCCAACACGTGGCACCAGGTCGGCGTATCGCTCTGGGGACGCATTAGCGACTGGCGCTACGAGGCCATCTTCACATCCGGACTCGACGCCGAGCGTTTCGGCCACAACTGCTACGTGCATTATGGTGCCACCAGTCCTTACGAGTACAAGTTGGGCAACGTCTATGCGGGTGCCGCGCGCATAGACAATTACTCCATACCCGGCTTACGGCTCAGTCTGAGCGGCTACTATGGCTACACATTCAAGAACACGGAAAGAAAGGCGAGTGCCTCGTATGACAATGTACACGGCGCATTGTCCATCGGAAGTTTTGGACTGGAGCTGAAACGCTGGAACTGGATTGTGCGCGGAAACGCCACCTACTCCCATCTTGCCGATGCCGCCAAGATGACTACGTTCATGAACGCCTTCCCCAAGCATACCCAGCAGGACGGCTCGCCATCCAAACACTCACCCATCGCCAGCAACGCCTACTCCGTGGGACTCGAGGCTGGCTACAACGTATTCTCTCAAATCAGCAGCCTGAGCCACAAGCAAAAGCTCTATGTCTTCGGCCGCTACGAGGACTACAACACCTACGCCGCCGGCAGGCAGAAGGTGGCTTACAAGTACGACCGCGTGAAGCGTATGGGCGTCGGCGTCAACTATTCTCCCATCAAGCAGATTACCATCAAGGGCGAATACAGCAACCGATTCCTCGCCCACGGGTACAACAATGAACCAAGCCTCTCTCTGGGTATAACCTACGCCGGCTGGTTTCTGAGATGACAAGCAACAGAATCAACACAACATTAATTAAAACAACAACACAATGAACACAATCTTCAAGTATTCTATGATGTTTGCCGCCGCGCTGACATTCGCTATGGGCGCCACCAGCTGCAGTGACGACAACAACGGCGGCAGCAACGATGACCACAAAGGGACCTTCAGCACCAGCGAACTGAAGGTGATCAATGCCTACTACGTAGACAACACCATCGTGGCAACCTACCGCAACCTTGCCAACTACAACAAGCAGCTTGTTGCCGACATCAACGCCATGTCTGACGATGCCGGTGTTGAAAAGGCTTGCAAGACATGGACGAAGTCACGTAAATGGTGGGAGTTCTCTGAAGCATTCCTCTTCGGTGCTGCCGGCGACTATGCCATCGACCCACACACAGACACATGGCCTTTCGACCGCACTCAGTTTGACAAATACATGAGTCTCTATAAGAACGCAAAACTTGGCGAGGAGGGATTTGAGGACGAAACAAATACCATCAACGAGGCTATCGCCACAGGTCAGAACCTTACAGGTTTCCACGCTGTTGAGTATCTTATCTTCCGCGAGGGTAAACAACGCCATTTCGCAGACATGACTGCAAACGAGATATACTTTGCAAAGACAGCAGCACAGGATCTTTACCTCAGTTCTTTGAAGCTCGTTTCTGCTTGGGGCGGCGAGGTTTCTGCCGACGAGCAGGCTCTTCTCGACGAGGTAGAGTTTGAATCAGCCATCAACTATGGCGAGAACTTCAAGAACGCAGGCAATGCAGGTTCCACTTACTCAACTGCTCTTCTTGCTTCCAAAGAGATTATCGCCGGTGCAAAAGAAATCATCGGTGAGGTGCGCGACTCTAAGATTGGTGCTCCCGCCACAGGTGAGGACATCAACTACATCGAGTCGCCTCACGCCCGCAACTCTATCCAGGACTTCTACGACAACATCATGTCTTGCAAGCACGCCCTCTATGGCGGTTGCACGGTCGACGGCGCCACACCCAAGGACAATTCGCTCATCGGCATCTGCCTGAAGAACGCGAAGACCAAGGCTGCCGCACAGAACGTGATGGCCAGTCTGGAGAACGCGCTGAGCAAGATTGCCGGCATGAAGAAGCCCTTCGTGCTCTACTATAGCGATCAGACCGCTAAGGATGCTATGGTGGCTCTTGACGGACTGGAGGAGTCGCTGAACGCCCTCAACGACCTGCTCGACTAACTCGCTGGCAGAACCGTAGATTTACAAATATTCATAACAACAGACAACCGTTGGTGGCTTGCGCCCATTGCAGCCACCAACATTTTAGTATTACAACCAAACCAACATGATGAAACGTAACTGTTTACTTCCAGCATTGCTCTCGGTCATGGCGCTTACCGCCTGCACCGACGACGACAACCTCGACTTCCATCTGCCCGAAGCGGAGTATGGAACGCCCAACGAGTGGTACTACTCCGGCGGCAAACTCGGCACCACGAGCATACAGTCTGCCTACGCCTACCGACAGGCCACCTCTGCCGTAGACGAAGCCGGACTGTCATTGAACTTCCAGATTGGCGAGTCGCTCTTCGAGAAAGACTACAATACTTCCAACGACGCTTTCGCCGGGCTCGGTCCTGTCTATGTGCGCCGCGGCTGTCTCTACTGCCACCCCAACTACGGCCATGGCAAGCGGCAGACCAACAAATACCGCGCCGACCAGGATGGCAACGGCTATCTGCTCGTGGTCTACGACAAGCAGACCGATGCCTACATCTATTCTGTAGCCGGAATGCCTCAGACAAAGGCCGTGAAGCCGTTCAAGCCACAGATAGATGAGAGCAAAATCACTATAGACTGGAAAAACTACACCGACGAGTGGGGCAACAAGTTCCCCGATGGCGAGACCTACTCGCTCATCTATCCTGAAGTGACCATCCCTGCCGACGCCTACTACTCGCCCGTGACGGTGAAGCGCAACGGCCAGTATGTGGTCATCCCCGCTGACCAGGTGGCCAGCGAAATCGGAGTGCGCCTGGAGTCGACCATCGGTATCTATGGTACCGGCATCACCGACGCCATACCCGACGACTCCATCACAGCCGAGTGGAAGCGCCAGAGTGACTACTTCAACTCCGTAGGCAAGACCGACGCGCTGAACCCAGCCTACTGGAACCAGAGCACAGGCTCATGGATAAGCTACTATGTCAACAATGCCGGCGACAAGAGACAGTATGTGCGCCGCTACACCTACGCCATGAGCCGCGGACCTATCCTTGACGCTGCCGGAGCCAACGCCATCTGGAACATCACCAACGTGACCCGCCCCGACCGCCGCTACCACTATCTGAGCCTTGACGGCACCATCTACGCCAAGTCCTCCATGGAAGACCCGGATGTCCAGGCTGGATTTCCCGCTTACATCAAGCAGATAGACCCCAACAATGCGCACCCCACATGGCACACTGCCGATGTGAAGCAGAACATCTACAACTATCTGATGGCAAAGGACCTTGACCCAGAGATGTCCAGCTCCCAGTACAAGAACTTCATGATATGGCACCGTGGACTTGCCGTGCCCGCAGCCCGCAACACCACCACCACGCGCTTCAAGCAGGGCATGAAGCTCTTCAAGGAGATTGGGTGTGCCAACTGCCACCGTCCGTCGTGGACCACTGGCGACGACAACATACAGGACCCCAACGGTATCTTTACCAACAGCGACATGCCGCGTTATCCCCACCAGAAGATATGGCCCTACACCGACTTTGTGCAGCACCGTCTCTTCATGCAGAACGACATTCGCACCGGTTGGTGCCGCACCACGCCACTCTGGGGCCGTGGTCTGTCCAAGCTCTGTACGGGTGCCGAAGACCGACTGCACGACTGTCGCGCCCGCAATACGCTTGAGGCCATCATGTGGCACGGCAGCGCCAAGAGCGATGCACGCCACAGCATCGAGAAGTTCCGTAGCCTGTCCAAGGCTGACCGCGACAACATCATCTTCTTTGTCGAGTCAATCTGACAAGCCACCGATACCTACATGAGCAGCCATGCCGCCGACAGCGGTGATGATGCTCAGCAACCCAGCCACGCACCACCCCCGTATATATAATAAGGTGGCGCGTGGCTTTCACGCACCTCAACACAACAACAGTTATACATAGATTTCACCATCACTTGAACCCACAAGCAATGAAACATCTCAAGAGACTGATACTCTTCGTGGCAGCAGCTATCATCGTCGTCCTCACCACGGCAACCATCGTCGAAAGCAGCAAGGGCACGCCCTTTGTGAGAGAGCACATCTACAGCGCCCTGTGGTTTGTCGTGCTGTGGGCTGCGCTTGCCGTTGCCGCCACCGTCTACATCGTGCTACGTCGACTGTACCGCAAGCCGCTGGTATTCCTCGTCCACATCGCCTTCCTGGTGATTCTCCTTGGAGCCTTTGTCTCATGGAACCTGTCGGAAAGCGGCAGCATACATCTGCGCCACGGCGAATCGACTGGCGTGATGAAGAGCGCGGCGGGAGAGTCCATGGACCTTGGCTTCAGAGTAACGCTCAGCGATTTCTCTGTGGTCAACTATCCCGGTACCGACGCTCCGATGGACTATATCACCACGCTCGCTGCCGACGGCCAAACCATCAGAGTGTCGATGAATCACATAGGCGACTACCAGGGCTACCGCTTCATGCAGTCGGGCTACGACAGCGACATGCAGGGCACCACGCTCGCCGTCTACCACGACCCGATTGGCATAGGCATAACCTACACGGGCTACGCCATGCTCTTGGTCGCGCTCATCGCCATGATGTTCAGCAGGCACACCCGGCTGCGCCGTCTCTACCACGAGGCGCTCGCGCTGCCAGGAACCAAGGCGCTCGTGGCACTGCTGCTCATGACAGCCCCCGCGTTCGCCACGACTGCCGGCGCACAGGAGCGGGTGAAGATAGACAGCCACGTAGCCGACGAGTTGGGCAGAGTCTGCGTGCTCTACAACAGCAGGATAACCCCCATCAACACCGTGGCCACCGACTTTGTCACCAAACTCTGCGGCAAGCCGTCTTGGGACGGGCTGTCGGCTACCGAGGTCTTTGCAGGTTGGATATTCGACGTGCCCTATTGGGAGACGGCAAAGATGATAGAGATTAAGGACCCCAAAGCCCAGCAACTGCTCGGCATAGAGGGTCGCTGGGCGTCGTTTGCCGACTTCTGGGACAACTACAACCACTATAAGCTGGACGCGCCACTGAAGACAGCCTACCGAAACGGCGACTCCAGACTGCAGAAGCAGCTGCGCGACGCCGACGAGAAGTTCAACATCGTCCGTATGCTTTATGGCGGAGAGATGCTCAAGATGTTTCCTTACACCGACCGCAAGGGCAGCATGGAGTGGTTTGCCCCGGGCGAGCCGCTGGGCAACATAGCACTCAAGGGCGAGGAACTGGTGTTTGTCAGAAAGTCGATGGACTATCTGGCAGAAAGCATTCTCACCGGCGACAACGCCCGCGCCAGAGAGATAGTCAAGAAGATATACAGCTACCAGCACGTGAGGGCAAAGACGGTCATCCCCTCGCGCTTGCGCATAAGCATGGAAATCGTGTACAACCGCATCAATGCACTGCACTTCCCCGTGATGCTCTACCTCACCCTCTCGCTGCTGCTCGCCATAGCCTCAACCATCAGACGATGGAACCAGAGCAGCCGACTGAAGGTCGCTGGCAAGGTGCTCACCTGGGTTATGCTCGCCAATGCCACCCTGCTGCTCGCCCTGCGCTGGTATGTCTCTGGGCACCTGCCGATGGCAAACGGCTTTGAGACGATGCAGTTTATGGCTTGGGCGACGCTCATCGTCACCATCATCATGCAGAAACGCTTTGAGCCCATCAGACAGTTGGGGCCTCTGCTGGCGGCGTTTGCCCTGCTGGTGGCAATGATTACCGACGCCAACCCGCAGATTACACAACTCATGCCCGTGCTGCAGTCGCCCCTGCTCTCGGTCCATGTCATGGTCATCATGTTTGCCTATGCCCTCTTCGGACTCATGGCACTCATCGCCATCGAGGGCATCACCGCCCACTGCCAGGGAGACAGCAGGCAGACGGCACAGCTGGCTGCCCTCTCGCAGTTGTTGCTCTACCCCGCCGTAGCGCTCATCGCCATAGGCATCTTCATCGGCGCGGTGTGGGCCAACGTGAGCTGGGGACGCTACTGGAGTTGGGATGCCAAGGAGACATGGGCTCTCATCACGATGCTCATCTACTCTGCACCGCTCCACAGCGACCTGAAATGGATAGGGAGGCCACTCCATCTGCACATTTATATGCTGCTGGCGTTTCTTAGCGTACTGATGACTTATTTCGGGGTCAATTACTTTCTAAGCGGAATGCACTCGTATGCCTGATAAGACAATGGCAGCCCCACTATGGTAACCGCGGCCCACATCGCATCCACAGACACGACTGCGGCGATGAAGCCAGCGAGCGTGGAGGCCTCGTCCACAGAGCCCGGAGGGGGCCGTGGCGGGCTCGTAACATAAGGCACGAAGCCGCGTAACATAAGGTACGAGGGCACGTAACATAAGGCACGTGAGCTCGTGCCTTATGAACCGAGCCGACGGGGGTCATCTCGGAGATTGCAGAGGTCATCTCGGAGATTGTGGAGGTCATCTCGGCTGGCGTGGAGGTCATCACCCTGTAGACAGATATAGACGCAGCGAGCCCCACCCTATCGGTTCCCGGCATGGGAACGGTGTAGGGCGGGGCTCGGTGTATTGGGGTGATGGCGGAGACTGTCGGCGCGACTGCGGGGACTGTCGGCGCGACTGCGGGGATGGTCGGCGCTTTGGCTTAGTCAACCAGGCACTTGTCGAGGCGGGCGATGATGGAGCGCTTGTCCATCTTCTGACCGATGAAGACGAGCTTCTGCATGCGGTCGCCATACTGCTCGTCCCAGTCCTGGCGCAGCCCGGGCTCGCGGTCCATCAGTTCGCTCAGCTGGTCTTCGGGCATGGTGGCATACCACTGTCCAGCATTCTTGAGGCCCATCTGGCGGCCTGCCTGCTCAAAGAGGTAGCACACGTCGGGCTCGTCGGCAAACCAGCACATGCCCTTGCAGCGGATGACGCCCTTGGGCCAGAAGCGGGCGACAAACTCGTCGAAGCGCGCCAGGTCGAGCGGACGGCGACGGTAATAGACAAAGGTACCTATACCATACTCCTCGACCTCGCCATGCTCATGGTCGTGATGGTGGTGATGGCAGTGGCCGTGGTCGTCGTGGTCATGATGGTCGTGGTCGCAGTGCTCATGCTCGTCATCATGATGATGCTCATCGTGGTCGTGGTGCTCGTGCCCGTCATCGTGATGATGGTGCTCCTCCTCTGCCTCTTCGTCATCGTCGGGCTCACCGTGGTGGTGCTCTATCTGGTCTATCCACGCGGCAGAGGTCGCTACGTCGTCGAAATTGAAGCGGCGGGTGTCGAGGATGCGCTCAAGCTCGATGTCGCCATAGTCGCAAGGTATGATTTCGGCCTTGGGCTGGATGGCGCGTATAATCTGGGTGACGTGGTCGAGCTCCGAGGGAGTCACCTCTGAAGCCTTGTTGAGCAGGATGATATTGCAGAACTCGAGCTGCTGGATGACGAGGTTCTCGAGGTCGTCTTCATCGAGATTGTTGCGCTGCAGGTTGTCGCCATTGCCAAACTCGTCTTTCATGCGCAGGGCGTCGACCACCGTCACGATGCAGTCGAGCCGGGCTATGCCACCCTTGATATACTGCGGTCCCATCGAGGGGATGGAGCAGATGGTCTGTGCGATTGGAGCGGGCTCGCAGATGCCGCTTGCCTCGATGACGATGTAGTCGAAGCGCCCCATCTCGATGATTTCGCGTATCTGCTCGACCAGATCCATCTTGAGCGTGCAGCAGATGCAGCCATTCTGGAGAGCCACGAGGCTGTCGTCCTTCTTGTTGACCACTCCGCCCTGCTGTATGAGGTCGGCGTCGATGTTTACCTCACCGATATCGTTGACGATGACGGCAAACTTGATGCCCTTCTTATTGGCGAGAATTTTGTTGACCAATGTGGTCTTGCCGCTACCAAGATAGCCCGTGAGCAGCAGAACGGGTATTTGCTTTATACTCATAATATATATATGTATAGTTGGTGTCTCTACGGGCAGAGGGTGCAAAATTGATACCAAACCGGGCTTTCGGCGCCGTTTTTTTTGACATTATGCTCTCTGCGCCATGCTCCAGCCGTGCGGGGATGGCTGCGAGGGCTGGCGCGAGGGCCGAAGTGGACAGCACGACAATCGCCGAAACCGGCAAAAGCCCCTTGTCAGTAGGCGCGACATTCGTAATAAATGATAAAAATAAGGGCGGGGTCGCAAATAATAACAAAAAAAGTAGTGCAGACGAATAAATCTTCTTATATTTGCAATGTGGTGGCATGCTCTTTGCAGTCACCATAGTATAAACCATAAAACAGACGATTATGAACATTAACGATTTAGAAGAAAAGATCAGACAGAGTGAGAGCATGTCACTCTCGGCAGCGTTCCCGATACTGATGCGCAAGGTATACCTATGGATGGCGATGGCGCTTGCCATCAGCGGTCTCACCGCCTACAGCGTGGCTGCGTCGCCAGGACTGGTACAGCTGATATACAGCAGCCAGCTGGGCATATGGGCCATCATCATCGCCGAGCTGGTGCTGGTATGGAAGATATCCAACAGCGTGGCCAAAGAGAACCGCTCTCTGGCAACCACCACACTGATGTTTATCATCTTCTCGGCACTCAACGGACTTACCCTCTCATCCATCTTCGTAGTCTTTGCCCCCGCAGCCATCATCAAGACCTTTGCGGTCACCGCCGGCACCTTCGGCGTCATGGCAGCCTACGGCTACTTCACCAGCCGTGACCTGACCAAGATAGGCGGACTGCTCTTCATGGCGCTGATAGGCGTCATCATCGCCAGCGTGGTCAACATGTTCCTGCACAGTTCGGGCCTGGACTTGGTGGTAAGCATCATCGGCGTGCTGGTCTTCGTGGGCCTCACCGCATGGGACAGCCAGCAAATCAAGATGAGCCTTGCCATGGCTCCCGACTTGGGCGAGACCAGCCAGAAGTTGGCTGTGACAGGCGCGCTGAGCCTCTACCTCGACTTTGTCAACCTGTTCCTCTATCTGCTGCGCTTCTTCGGCGGCAGCCGCGACTGATGCGAGGACAGGCTTCATCGTGAAAATACAGGCCAAGGATATTAAACCTTGGCCTTTTTATTGCGTCAGAGACATAGATTATCGTTATAATTTTAGAGAAAATGAACAAATCAAACATCATTGCCGTCCTGGCATGCGGCGTCATGCTCAGCAGCTGCGGCACTTCAGGTAACACCAACACACAGACCAACACCCAGACCAACAGTCACCAGAGCGTGCTGGGGTCTATCATCAGCGCTGCCACCAACGGACAGACGCTGGGCAACACTATCAAGAGCATTCTGGGTACCGACAAGCCCCGCGAGAGCGACCTCATCGGCACATGGCACTACAGACAACCCGGCGTGGCATTCACCACCGAAAATCTGCTCGCCAAGGCTGGAGGCGAGACCATCGCCACCGAAATCAAGGGGAAACTGAGTGATACCTACACCAAGGTGGGCATAAACAGCCAGAACACCTATCTCACCATCAACAGCGACAAGACCTTCAGCGGCAAGATAGACGGCAAGCCTATCAGCGGCCAGTGGACCTACACGCAGGAAGACCAGAAGATGGTGCTGAAGACCCTGCTGTTCAGCCTCAACGTATATGCCAAAAAGACCACCGGCGGCATGAGCTTCCTGATGGAGTCGAAGAAACTGCTCAACCTCTTCCAGACCCTTGCAGCGATGAGCGGCAACAGCACCCTGCAGACTATGGGCGACCTGAGCAAGAACTACGACGGTGTGCGCATAGGACTGGACACCCACAAGTAATACAGCCATGTAGACTACCACGACTATAACCACACCCATCTCCCACAGAGAGGCGGTGTGGCTTTTTGTTTTACCACCGACAACGACTATGACTATGATGAAGACTATAGGACTCTGGTTCAGGATAGTGCGCCCGCAGACACTTGCGGCCTCGCTCTGTCCGGTCATGGCGGCGCTGATAGCCATGCCGTCGCCCGTCACCTCGGCCACCGTGGCTACGGTGACCATCGTCTGCGCGCTGGCGCTGCAGATACTGTCCAACCTTATCAACGACTACTACGACTTCGTGCGGGGTACCGACCAGAAAGGCAGGGCGGGCTTCAAGCGCGCACTGGCTGAAGGCGAGGTGAGCAAGCGGCAGATGCAGTGGGCCTGCCTTACGGCGCTGGCGGTGAGCGTGGGCTGCGGTCTCTTCCTGGTTGTCCACGGCGGTTGGGTAATCCTCGCCATCGGCGTCACAGCGCTGCTCTTCGCCTGGCTCTATACTGCCACGAGCCACTCGCTGTCGTATCTGGGCGTGGCAGACATATTCGTATTTCTCTACTACGGCGTGATAGCCTCGTCGGGCACCTACTACCTGCAGACGGGGCAGTTTGCGTGGTCGGTATGGTGCGCCGGAGGCGTGAGCGGACTCATCTCGATGTGTGTGCTGCTCATCAACAATCTGCGCGACATGGACAGCGACCGGCTCGTGGGCAAGCGCACATTCCCCGTGAGGTTCGGACGCCGCGCAGCCCTCTGCCTGATGGGCACCGTGGTGGCTCTGATGCCCGTGCTCGCCTATTTGGCTCTGGGCTGGAGCCTTGCCATGCTGGTGGTCGTCCCTGCCGCCGCCCTCTTCGCCGCCACCATCCGCGCCAAGGGCGCCACCTACAACAAGCTGCTGATGGCTGCCGGCATCATCAATATAATATATGTAGTGCTGATGGCAGTATAACGACAAGGAAGCGATGGGGAACGAGGCAATATACATCATTTACTGTATATTGCACAACTTTGCGCAAGCCTGGCGGACAGCCCTGCGCCCATAGCCGCGCCCCACAGCGCCCGCCATCACCACCACGCCAACCATCTGATTTACCGACACTTCCGCCATTGCCACCCACATCGCAGCCGTCACTGCCTACAGCCCGACAACCATGAACAGGAGTGTGTATATAATGTAAATTATTGTATAAATATACACCGCGAGTGTATTTTTATACATTTTTCTTTGGCGAATATACATCTTTTGTGTAATTTTGCACCCGCTAATGTATAAATATACACATCATGAAAGGAAAGAAAGACCGTATCGAGGCTCTCAAGATGCTCATCTCCAGCAAGGAGTTCTGCAGCCAGGAAGACATCCTCGCCGAACTGAACAGAGAGGGTTTTGAAGTGACCCAAGCCACCCTGAGCCGCGACATGAAGCTGCTCAAGATAGCCAAGGCATCGAGCATGAACGGCAAGTATGTCTACGTATTGCCCAACGAGACCATGTACAAGCGCGTAACCCGTCCCAGAACCGCCAAGCAGATGCTCCAGGCACCAGGTTTCGTGTCGATACAATACTCCAACAACATCGCCGTCATCAAGACACGGCCTGGCTACGCCAGCGCGATAGCCTACAACATAGACAACAGTAACATCATAGAGATATTGGGAACCATTGCCGGCGACGACACCATCGTCACCATCCTCGCCGAGGGCGCCGACCGCGGCAGGCTGGAGCGCAAGCTGATGCAGGTAATCCCCAATCTGATATAAACCAAGAAGAGAAGAATGGAAGAAATCAAGGTAATGGTGGCCGACGCCTCGCACGAGAAATACGTGGACACCATCTTACAGACCATTGCCGACGCCGCCAAGGTAAGAGGAACGGGCATCGCCAAGCGTACGCACGAGTATCTTACCACCAAGATGAAGGAGGCCAAGGCCGTCATAGCCCTCTCGGGCGACCGCTTTGCCGGCTTCAGTTATATAGAGACCTGGGGCAACAAGCAGTATGTGACCACGTCGGGACTGATCGTGCATCCCGACTTCCGCAAGCACGGCGTGGCCAAGCGCATCAAGGACCTCACCTTCACCCTCGCCCGCACACGCTGGCCCCACGCCAAGATATTCAGTCTTACCAGCGGAGCCGCGGTGATGACGATGAACACGCAGTTGGGTTACCAGCCTGTGACCTTTGCCGACCTCACCGACGACGAAGCCTTCTGGCGCGGATGCGAAGGCTGCATCAACGTAGACGTGCTCAAGCGCACCGGGCGCAAGTACTGCATCTGCACCGCCATGCTCTACGACCCCGAGGAGCACCTGCCCGCCAAGCTGCCGCAGGAGGTAATCGAGAGAATCAACAAGATAGACAAGAGAAACCAAGAACAGAACTAATAAAACACCAATCATTATGAGCAAGAAGAAAGTAGTAGTAGCCTTTTCGGGCGGTCTCGACACCTCGTACACCGTCATGAAACTTACTGAAGAAGGTTATGACGTGTATGCCGCCTGTGCCAATACCGGCGGATTCAGTGCCGCACAGCTCAAGGAGAATGAAGCCAACGCCTACAAGTTGGGCGCTGTAAAATATGTGACCCTCGACGTGACCCAAGAGTACTACGAGAAGAGTCTGAAGTACATGATTTACGGCAACGTGATGCGCAACAACTGCTACCCCATCAGTGTATCATCGGAGCGCATCTTCCAGGCCATCGCCATAGCCCGCTACGCCAACGAGATAGGTGCCCACGCCATAGCCCACGGCTCTACCGGCGCCGGCAACGACCAGATACGTTTCGACATGACCTTCCTCGTCATGGCACCGGGCGTGGAGATTATCACCCTGACCCGCGACAAGGCACTCTCACGCCAGGAAGAGGTGGACTACCTCAACGCCCACGGCTACTATGCCGACTTCACCAAGCTCAAGTACTCTTACAACGTGGGTATATGGGGAACCAGCATCTGCGGAGGCGAACTGCTCGACTCTGCGCAGGGCTTGCCCGAAGAGGCATTCCTCAAGCACGTGACCCGCACCGACGAGAGCGAGCTGAAGATTACCTTTGAGAAGGGCGAGATAGCAGCCGTCAACGGCGAGAAGTTTGACGACAAGATTGCCGCCATCCAGAAGATAGAGGAGATAGGCGCCGCCTACGCCATAGGCCGCGACTTCAACGTGGGCGACACCATCATCGGCATCAAGGGTCGTGTGGGCTTTGAGGCAGCCGCCCCCAAGCTCATCATCGAGGCCCACCGACTGCTGGAGAAATACACGCTGAGCAAGTGGCAGCAGTACTGGAAGGAGCAGGTGGCCAACTGGTATGGCATGTTCCTCCACGAGAGCCAGTATCTGGAGCCCGTAATGCCCGACATCGAGGCCATGCTCACCTCTTCGCAGCGCCACGTCAACGGCACCGCCATCCTCAAGCTGCGCCCATTGGGATTTGAGACCGTGGGCGTGGACTCACCCGACGACCTGCTCAAGAGCAAGCTCGGCGAGTATGGCGAGATGCAGCACGGATGGACCGCCGACGACGCCAAGGGCTTCATCAAGGTCACCTCGACGCCGCTGCGTGTCTTCTACGGCATCCACCCCGACGAGAAACGATAGGTCTGAACGGCCTGCAAGCCCCATTGAGAACAAGAAAAAGGCCAATGGCTGCAACCATTGTTTCGCCCAATCCGTCTATAATGATACAAACCATCTAAACAGACAAGACAATGAACAACAAGAAACTGGAAAGAAGCAACAACCGCATGATTGCGGGCGTATGTGCAGGACTTGCCGAATTTTTCGGCATCGACCCTACCGCCATGAGAGTGGCCTACACGCTGCTCACCGTCTTCACCTGCTTCAGCGGAGTATTGGCCTATATCATCATGTGGATTATCATTCCACCCAAAGCCAATTAGCAACATGATAAGAATAGGAATACTGGGAGGAGCCGGCTATACCGCCGGCGAACTCATCCGTCTGCTCATCAACCACCCCGACGCCGAGCTGGTCTTTGTCAACAGCAGCAGCAATGCCGGCAATCTGCTCACCGATGTCCATGAGGGACTCTACGGCGAGACCTCCATGCGCTTCACCGACGCGATGCCCTTCGACGAGGTCGACGTGGTGTTCTTCTGCTTCGGCCACGGCAAGAGCCAAGCCTTCCTGCAGGAGCATACCATCCCCGACCACGTGCGCATCATCGACCTGGCGCAAGACTTCCGTATCGCCGCGCCCGACCACGACTATGTCTACGGTCTGCCCGAGCTCAACCGCGAGACCATCACCACCGCGCGCCACATCGCCAACCCCGGCTGCTTTGCCACGTGCATCCAGCTGGGTCTGCTGCCTGCCGCCAAGATGGGTCTCATCACCAGCGACGTGAGCGTCAATGCCATCACCGGCTCTACCGGTGCCGGCCAGAAGCCCACAGCCACCACCCACTTCTCCTGGCGCAACAACAACCTGAGTATATACAAGGCGTTCAGCCACCAACATCTCGCCGAGATACGCCAGAGCCTCACCCAGGCACAGGGCCATCTCGAGGCTGCCATCGACTTCATCCCCTACCGCGGCGACTTCGCCCGTGGCATCTTTGCCACCGAGGTGGTGCACACCGATGCCGACATCGAGACCATCGAGGCTGCCTACCGCGACTTCTACCGCGATGCCGCCTTCACCCACTATGTAGACAAGGCGATAGACCTGAAGCAGGTGGTCAATACCAACAAGGCGCTCGTACACTGCGACAAATATGGCGACAAGCTGCTCATCACCTGCTGCATCGACAATCTGCTCAAGGGTGCCGTGGGTCAGGCGGTGCAGAACATGAACCTCATGTTCGGGCTCGACGAGCGCGCCGGACTGCGGCTGAAGCCATCGGCATTCTGATTACACCTTATTATATATAGCGACTATGAATCTGTTTGATGTATATTCCCTCTCGGACGTGAACATCGTCAAAGGCCGTGGCTGTCATGTCTGGGACGACAAGGGACAGCAATATCTCGACCTCTATGGTGGCCATGCCGTCATCAGCATCGGCCACTGCCACCCACACTACGTGGAGATGATGACAGCCCAGCTCAACAAGCTGGGGTTCTACAGCAACTCGGTCATCAACCGACTGCAGGAGCAACTCGCCGAGCGTCTCGGCAAAGCCTGCGGGTATGACGACTACAGTCTCTTCCTTGTCAACTCGGGCGCCGAAGCCAATGAGAATGCGCTCAAGCTGGCATCGTTCAAGACCGGACGCACCCGCGTGCTCGCTGCCGGCAAGGCCTTCCACGGCCGCACCTCGCTCGCCGTCGAGGTGACCGACATCGCCAAATACAACGCCCCCATCAATGCCAACGGACATACCACCTTCCTGCCTCTCAACGACCTGGAGGCATGGGAAGCCGAACTCGCCAAGGGCGACGTGGCTGCCTGCATCATCGAGTGCATCCAGGGTGTGGGCGGACTGAATATGGCTACAGCCGAGTTTGCCCAGGGTCTGCTCGAGGCTTGCCACCGCCACGGCACCATCCTCATCTGCGACGAGATACAGTGTGGCTACGGCCGCAGCGGTAAGTTCTTTGCCCACCAGTGGCTCGGCATACGCCCCGACCTCATTACCGTGGCCAAGGGCATAGGCAACGGCTTCCCCATGTCGGGCGTGCTCATCGCGCCGAGCTTCGAGGCGGTGAAGGGTCAGCTCGGCACCACCTTCGGAGGCAACCATCTGGCATGTACCGCCGCCCTGGCTGTGCTCGACGTCTTCGAGCAGGAGCATCTGGTGGACAATGCCCATGAAGTGGGCGAATATCTGCTCGCCAGACTGCGCGAGCTGCAGCAGGAGTCGCAGCATATCGTCGAGGTGCGTGGCCGCGGACTCATGGCGGGTGCCGTGCTCGACATCCCCCATAGCGAGGTGCGCTCGCGACTCGTGCACGAAGAGCATTGCTTTACCGGTTGCGCCGGCACCAATATCCTGCGCATCCTCCCTCCGCTATGCCTCACCCGTGCCGAGGTAGACGACTTCATCGGTCGCCTCGGACGCACACTTGCCAAGTTATGACGATAGCCATCATCGGGGCTGGCGCCATGGGCGACAGTCTGGCTGAGGGTCTGCTGAGCCTAAAAGCCCCTCCCCCCAGCACTCACCAAGGGGCGGGAGTTTATTCTCACTGATTTTTAGTAGGTTATAAACACTCCTTCCCCTTGGGGAAGGCTTGGGATGGGGCCTCCCACTGCAGCAACGCTGTAAGTGTTGCGATTCCCCAGCCCAGGGTTGCGGGCGAAGACCGCTACCCTGGGTGCAAGTACGACCATTATAGCAACGCTGTAAGTGTTGCGATTAGGCGCAGGCGTTACCCGCACCAGGGTGATGGGCGGAAATATATAGGACGATATTATCAGATTGAGTATAACGCCTTCGGCTAAACGCAACTCCTACAGAGTTGCCAGAGGAAGCCCCATCCCAGCCTTCCCCAAGGGGAAGGAGTTCCACCAAAGGCCCTTCCAAACCACTACAAGCCCCATCCCAACCTTCCACAAGAGGAAGGAGCTTCATTCAACCGCCTCTAACGCAGCAGGAAGGAGTTCTCGCCCCTTGTGGAGGAGGGCACTGAAAAAGTCCCCTTTTTTTATGACCAAAACGGAAAATGCTTACGATTTGTAACTTCTCTTTCTGCAAATCGCCTAAAATAAGGCTAAAATAGACAGATAATAAAGGGTAAAACAGCTATTTCTCCGTCATCAACTTTCAATTTGATAGTGGGTTTTAGTTTTTCAGTGCCCTCTGGAGGGCTGGGGAGGGGCCCCAAGAGGTATGGCGGGGAGTGTGGACGGGATTATCATTTTGCCATTTTTCACCACGAAAAGTACAAAAAGCATAGTTTTTGTGTTGACTTTCGTCATTTTTTTTATAATTTTGCGCTCGGAAAGAGAGATTCGGCTTCGCCCTGTGGTTATTTCTCCCGGCTCGGGGCGCAGTTTTATTCATACGGGAGCTATATAAATAAACCTACAAAATGAAGAAAATCTACTTCATCCTATCACTGTTGGCCACAACAGTGGCATCGGCGTATGCTGCCGTAAACCCACCCACCATCGGTTTCCCCGACAACTATCTGGGCACCCAGTTCAAAGCCACGTGGGAAAACGCCGGCGCCGACACCTATCTGTTCAGCCTCTACACTCTGGGCGACAACATGATGAAATTCGACGAGACCTTTGCCAATGTGAACCATAGTGGCGGCAAAATCAACACAGCCAACCCCAATATTCCTATTGGTTTCAGCGTTGACATCTCCAAGAACGGCACCACCGACGTGGTCTACTACAACGACCGCGACCACATCGTGCTGGACGCCAACGACGACAAGGTGTCTACCTCCCTCATGGTGGGCGGCAACCTCTCCAGATGTATCTTCAAAGCCAACCTCATCAATGCGCAGGGCATCACCAAGGAAAACTCGAGCCGCTTCAAGGTAACTCTCTACGACAAGGCCGGCGACATGATCAGTTCGGGTCAGGTAGAGGCTTACTATTTCTACCTCAAAGAAGAATTTGACCTGGAGGATGCTTTCGGCGGAATCCGCTCCAACATCGGCAAGGTGGTCTTTGAGATTGTCAAGGACGACAGCCACAACGTGGGCGACATTGCCATCAACTCTATACAGTATGAATACAAGGCCCCCGTATACGTGATGCGCGACAAGGAGGTCAAGGATACATGGATTGTTCCCACCGACCTGGATGCCGAGAAGGTCTATTACTACTATGTAAAGGCAAAGAAAGGCAGCGAGGTTTCTGACATGTCGGCCATCATGTATGTCGATGGCTTCCTGAGTGTCAACACCCTGCCCGCCAGCAACATCAAGAGTACCTCGTACACCGCCAACTGGGAGTATCTGCCCAAGGCGCTGGGCTACTATGTACAGCCCTACCGCTTCGACGTGGTTGAGGAAACCAAGATAGACAAGCGCCTTGACGACCAGTTCTCCAAGACTACCGAGGGCACCTGGATGCTTCCCATCAGCATCAACTCGGAGGACCTGGACAAGTATACAGACTGCACAGGTTGGAGCGGACGCAATGTGCTGATGGCCAAAGGCATGATAGGTGCCGATGCAGGCCGCTTCCCCATGAACATGTCTTATCTGCACTCGCCCATCATGAACCTGTCGGCCAACGGCGGCAAGTACAAAATACACCTCAAGGCCAAAGGAAATGCCGGCGACGCCCTCAACGTATACCACGTGGGATATATAGTAGACGGCCAACTGACCATGCACACGGCAACCTTCGACCAAGATGGCAATATCGATGAAGAGTGGGAGATGAACGACGGCGACTCTGAGACCATGCTCTCATTTGAGGATAAAAGACTCAAGAAGTTCTTCATCGATGAGGTTACTGTAAGCCAGGGCCTCTACAAGGGCGACATCATCACCGTGAAGTATGACCTGGTGAAACTCACCGACGGCAAGACCACCTCATACAACTTCTCCGGTCTCGAGGAGAACAAGAAGTATGGTTATCAGGTAACAGGATGGCGTCACAACGACGTGGGCGGCGAGGTAATCTCAGGCACATCACCCATTGTCTATGCCGACCTGAGCATCGATACAGGCATCGATGATAACGTGGTAGCCAACGGCAACCCCAAGGTAAGCGTGAGCGGCAATACCGTGACCGTGACGCTGGCACAGGCTGCCCCCATCTATGTCTTCACCCTCGACGGATGCAACAAGCAGACTCTGAGCGGCAAGGCTGGCGCCAACACGCTGACCCTCGCTGCCGGACAGGTTTACATCGTCAAGGCCGGTGGCCGCGCCTACAAGGTTATGGCACGCTAACCGCACAGACGACCCATAAACAATTTCCACGGCGGAGCAGGACATCACCGGATGTCTGGCTCCGCCGTTGGCGTTGGATGGGGTGCGGCTAAAAATATGCGAAAGGTGGTAAAACTGTAACCCTAAAGAGTCTGGCCACGCCCCAGGCTATCGAGACTATAGCTGCAAAGAGAGGGATGCCGCCAAGTGCGGGTCCCTCTCTCTGGTTTAGGGCAATGGCAACGTGAAACCCCGCCGTAGCGGTGATATGGCAAGGCGTGGCAGTGATGGCAGGCAAAAAAATGGGAAAAAGGGCGGTGCATGTCAGGTTTTTTGCGTATTTTTGTGACATCAACAGCATCCCGCACACAATCGATGCCGGCATCGGCTATTTGTCCGGCGCTGACAAATCAAATAAAGGAAGAAAGAGATGAAGACATTTTTCAATGTAGAAGACCTGGGCGACCTCCGTCAGGCGCTCGCCGAGGCACAGGAGGTAAAGCGCGACCGCTTTGCCTTTCAGGAATTGGGCAAGAACAAGACTCTGCTGATGATATTCTTCAACAACAGTCTGCGCACACGCCTCTCTACCCAGAAGGCAGCCATGAACCTGGGTATGAACGTGATAGTACTCGACGTCAATGCCGGCGCATGGAAGCTGGAGACCGAGCGTGGCGTAATCATGGACGGCGACAAGAGCGAGCATCTGCTCGAAGCCATCCCCGTGATGGCAAGCTACTGTGACATCATCGCCGTGCGCTCGTTTGCCGGGCTCAAAGACCGTGACTTCGACTATGCCGAGACCATCGTCAACCAGTTTGTGCGCTACAGCGGCCGCCCCATTGTGGCTATGGAGACTGCCACGGTGCATCCGCTCCAGGCCTTTGCCGACCTCATCACCATCGACGAGCACCGCAAGACGGAGCGTCCCAAGGTGGTGCTCACCTGGGCTCCCCACTGCCGTGCGCTGCCACAGGCTGTGCCCAACAGCTTTGCTCAATGGATGAACGCTGCCGATGTAGACCTGGTGGTGACCCATCCCAAGGGCTACGAGCTGGACGAGAAGTTTGTGGGCAACGCCCATGTGGAGTATGACCAGCGCCGCGCGCTCGAAGGCGCCGACTTCGTGTATGCCAAGAACTGGAGCTGCCCCGGCGTGAGCTGCAAGGACGACTATGGCAAGATACTCTGCAAGGATATGTCGTGGACCATCGACTCGGAGCACATGAGCTGGACTCATGACGGATACTTCATGCACTGTCTGCCCGTAAGACGTGGCCTCATCGTCACCGACGACGTGATAGAGAGCGACCACTCGCTCGTCATCCCCGAAGCCGCCAACCGCGAGATAAGCGCCGAGGTGGTGCTCAAGCGCGTGTTGGAAACCCTATAATACATAAGATTATGAGAAGACTGCTTATAATTATCATTGCTTTAGCAGCCCTGACAGCAGCTTCGGCCCAAGGCATCATAAGACCAAAGACTTCGGGCGCAGCTGTCAAGAAGAAACCGGCCACGACCGTCAGGCACAAAAAGCCGCAGCGCACGCCAAGCCCCAGAGAGAGATTTGACATGGACGCCCACCGCAAGCGTCTGGTCAACAAGCTGCTGGGGGATATGGTGTATGTCAAGGGCGGCACCTTCACCGCCGGATGTGACACGGTAAGATTCAACAAAGAACCCGAGAGAGAGATAACGCTCGATAGCTATTATATCTGCAAATACGAATTGAGCGAAGCTCTATGGGACGCCTTCATGAATGACAACTGGTGGGATGGCACCTATGAGTATTACACCAAGAACCCTATGGGGACAAACCCTATGGGGACGGATAATTACACATGCGGCATATCGTGCAAAGACATCCAGACATTTCTGGAACGCCTAAATGCCTACTGCGGTCAGGAGTTCCGTCTGCCCACCGAGGCCGAATGGGAATATGCTGCCATTGAGGGTAAGCCTAAGGCTCCCTACCGATTCAGCGGCAGCAACAATGCCAATGAGGTGGCAGTGTATAAAGATAACCTGGAAGGGGAAGAAAAAAAGTCATATCACATGGGATGCAAGAAACCCAACGGTCTGGGACTCTACGACATGTCGGGCGGACTCGCAGAGATGTGCTATGACCCCTATAACACCTATTCGCCCGACCGACCGGTCACCCCCAACGGTAAGAAAGACTACAAATGTCCGCCAGGAGAACACACTCATGTGATCAAAGGCGGTCACTATCAATCGCTCGAGCATGAACTCTATCCGTGGGCAAGAGGCTTGTGGATTAGCGACGGTTATGGCGCATGGTATGTAACCATTCGCCTGGTGGCTACGGAGATTAGAAAATAGTATAAATACTGATAAATATCCTGCTACAAGTAACGATATTCCCAAGGAGAAATGGAGAAAACATAATACACAAGAAGCCACATCCCAGCATTCCAAGGGGAAGGGGTTCCAGCTGAGGCCAACAACAATATATATAATAAGGTGGGGCATCGCAGTGGGTGTTGTGCTTTGCCGAAGGCGTTACCCGCAGCAGGAAACAAAGGCTTTATCGTTGGACCAATCCATTATCAGCTGCTTCTATTAGTGGGTGATGTAAATACAAAAAGCCATGGCGACTGTTGTCGGCTTCACCTTTTTGTGGTTGTCGGTGGCGCCAGTCGGAAAACAAGTTTTCCTTCTTGTCGTCCCCGCCATCCCCAACGCCATGCTTTGCATGACGACAATAGCCGCCAAGGTTCAAAAAGCGGCCTTTGGCCGTAAAAAAAGTCCGCCTTTGGCGGTAAAAAAACAGCTGATCGTAAGCCCCTCCCTAACCCTCCCCAAGGGGCGGGAATTCGTTCTCCCTGTGTTTTAGGAGGTTGTGGTGCACACCTTCCCCTTGGGGAAGGCTGGGATGGGGCTTCCCTACAGCAACTCTGTAGGAGTTGCGATTTCATAGCCCAGGGTTGAGGAGCGCAGCGCCTCTACCCTGGGTAAGAACACCACTCAACTTAGCTACTCTGTAAGAGTTGCGATTAGCCGAAGGCGTTACCACAGCAGGAAACAAGGGTTCAATCGCAGGGCTTATCTATACTTAGTTTCTTCTATTTGTGGACGATATTAACACAAAAAGCCATGGCTGCTGTTGTCGGCTTCGCCTTTTTGTGGCTGTCGGTGACGGCAGTCGGAAAACTCGTTTTCCTCCTTGTCGTCGCCGCCACCCCGAACGCCATGCATTGCATGACGACAACATCCGTCATGGTTCAAAAAGCGGCCTTTGGCCGTAAAAAAAGACCGCCTTTGGCGGTAAAAAAACAGCTGATTGTGTTCTTCTATCTATATGACGCTACCGATAGATAATAAGGTAATCATTTTTTTGTACCGGCGTAGCCGGACTTTTTTTTACCGCCAACGGCGGACTTTTTGTATTTGCGGCTTTTCAGCCTGCCACCTGGCAGGCGCGGATGTGGGTGGCGGGGAATTTCCGAGAGCTCGCTCTCGAGATATTTACCGACACACACGGACGCATAGGGCGAAGCCCTGAAAAGCCACAAATCTTTTTGTAGTTTCTTGCGATAGCATATTCAAGGATTAAGGAAATACTCACGACAAGTAACGCCTACAGCTAAGCGCAACACGCTATCACCTCCGCTCACATTCTGCTACTCTCCCACTCTCCCGCCAATCACTGCGGATTGCAGAGGACTTCGCAGACGCGGTCCTGGAAGTGGCGGGCATCACTGGCGCGCATCACTCCCTGATTAAGAATGGCAAAGCAGAGCTGGTGACCGTTAGCGGCAGTGCAGTAGCCTGCCAACGAGATGACGCCGGTAAGGGTGCCGGTCTTTGCCTTGACATTATCCTTGGTGAAGGTTCCGTGCATACGCTTTTCCAGAGTGCCATCTACTCCTGCCTTAGGCAACGAAGGGAGCAGATGAATATAGATATTCTGATAACGATAGGCATAGCGGAGCAGACGCACCTCGAGTTCGGCGGTGACATAGTTGTAGAGCGACAGGCCCGAACCGTCGGCAATGCGGTAGCGCTGACCGTGGAGCCCCACCTTGTCTATAAGGCGACGGATATACTGGCGGGCGTGACGGGCCGAAGCCGGACGGGCGCCACCCGAGGCAGCGAGCTGATAGAAGAGTGACTCGGCATAGAGGTTGTCGCTCTCCTTCATCATACGCATGAGTATCTGGTCGATGGTGTGATAACGGGCGCAGATGCAGAAGGCTGTGTCGGGCTTGACGGCGGTAGAGGCAAAAGCCTGGACCACAAGCCCCGACTCGCGCAGTTCGCGCTCAAAGCGCTCCATAAACTGGTCCTTGCGGCCATAGATGAGGGGCGTGAGCACGGGGTTGTCATCGTCCCAGCACCATCCCTCGCCCAGCAGGTCATAGTCCTTCATGCTCTTGTCGGCATAGAGGTTGCCGCGTATAGTGTCGACGCCCATCTTGCGGATGCTCTCGACAAAGGCTGACATATCATCGGCATTGAAGAGGGGGTCCATGCCACCCACGCAGTAGATGTCGCCCTCGAGGGTACGGTTGGCGATATGTCCGGTATAGCACAGCTCGGTCTTGGTCTGATACGAACCGCCGAGACGGTCGATGGCGGCAATGGCGGTGAGCAGCTTCATGGTCGACGCCGGACGCATCATCTGCCGCTCGTTGTGACGGTAGATGACAGAGTCGGCTGTGAGGTCATAGACCATGAGCCCTACCTGAGACGTCTGGAACATATCGCCCTCGATGAGACGGTCGATGCCATGTACAGCAGACTGTGGCCACTTCAGCGAGAGCGAGTCGCGCACGAGGGTGTCGGCAGGCAGAGTCTCCCCCACTTTCTCGTCCTCGCCCGCTACGTTCTGGGCCTGTACGGGAACTGCGGTCAGCCACATCAGCAGCCAACCTAATATATATAAATAGGTACGCGTCATTATATTATAGTCATTCTCTTTGTCATTTCATCTACAAACAGCTGTTCCATCTGTGGTTTCAGACTCAGCGACCTGCCCTTGCCATACTCTACGAGCACATAGCCGACCAGCCCGAAGCAGTTTGTCATCGTCTGGCAGCGGCTTACATCGGCATAGGCAATGCTGCGGGTACGCGAGAAGCGACCTCCGCTCACCACGAGGGCCTCGGGGGTGAAGGTATAGGTGGAATGGAGCACGCGCTCGACCATCAGCACCCACACGGCAGCCACAGGCAGCGCCACCACCACCCTCTGCATCCAGAAGAAGTAGAAGGAGAGCAAAGCCATGAGCACGATGGCACTCACGTCGATGGCCGTAACCCTGTAATGGAATATCCTGTTCATAATAACTGTATGCAAAATTACGAATTTAATTGGCAAAAGAGTTACGATTATTATAATTTTTAGTAAATTTGCACCGAAATAAGATAAATATGGTTTACAAGTACGATTTTCTCATTATCGGCTCAGGCGTAGCCGGAATGAGTTATGCGCTTAAGGTAGCGAGAGCACATAAAGGTAAGGTCTGCATGATATGCAAGACATCGCTCAACGAAGCTAACACCTACTTTGCCCAAGGCGGAGTGGCGTCGGTAACCAATCTGCTGAAAGACAATTTCAAAAAGCATATCGAAGACACCATGATAGCCGGTGACTACATCAGCGACCCCAAGGCCGTGGAGCAGGTAGTGACGATGGCGCCCGAGCAAATCAAAGAGCTCGTCAACTGGGGTGTCAACTTCGACCGCAAGGACAACGGTGAGTTCGACCTGCACCGCGAGGGAGGTCACTCTGAGTTCCGCATCCTGCACCATGCCGACGACACCGGCGCCGAGATACAGCGCGGACTGATGGAAGCCGTGCGCAGCAACCCCGACATCGATATCAAGGAAAACCATTTTGCCGTAGAGATTATTACCCAGCACCACCTCGGTGCGCGCGTCACCCGACGCACTCCCTATATCAACTGCTATGGAGCCTACGTGCTCGACCCCGACACCCAGAAGGTAGACACCTATCTGAGCAAGGTCACCGTGATGTGTACCGGTGGCTGCGGAGCCGTCTACCAGACCACCACCAACCCCGTGATTGCCACGGGCGACGGCGAGGCTATGGTCTACCGCGCCAAGGGCACCGTACAGGACATGGAGTTTGTACAGTTCCACCCCACCTCACTCTACCACCCCGGCGAGACCCACCCCGCCTACCTCATCACCGAAGCCATGCGTGGCTACGGCGGCATACTGCGTCTGCCCAACGGCGAGAGCTTCATGGAGAAGTATGACAAGCGGCTCTCGCTGGCTCCGCGCGACATCGTGGCGCGTGCCATCGACCGCGAGATGAAGACCCACGGACTCGACCACGTCTGCCTCGACGTCACCCATAAAGACCCCGAAGAGACGCGCCACCACTTCCCCAATATCTATGCCAAGTGTCTCTCCATAGGCATCGACATCACCAAGGAATATATCCCCGTGCGCCCCGCTGCCCACTACATGTGTGGCGGCATCAAGGTCGACCTCAACGGATGCTCGAGCATCAACCGACTCTACGCCATCGGCGAGTGCTCGTGTACGGGTCTGCACGGCGGCAACCGCCTGGCCAGCAACTCGCTCATCGAGGCGGTGGTCTATGCCGAGACCGCAGCGCGCCACAGCATAGAGCACGTCGACGAGTATGACTTCAACGACAAGGTGCCCGACTGGAACGACGACGGCACTATGACCAACGAGGAACAGGTGCTCATCACACAGAGCGTGAAGGAGGTGGGCGAAATCATGAGCAACTATGTGGGCATCGTGCGCAGCGACCTGCGTCTCAAGCGCGCCTGGGACCGTCTGGACCTGCTCTACGAAGAGACCGAAAACCTCTTCAAGCGCGTCAAGGTAAGCAAGGAACTCTGCGAGTTGCGCAATATGATCAACACGGGTTATCTCATCACCCGTATGGCCATAGAGCGCAAAGAGAGCCGTGGCTTGCACTACACCATCGACTACCCGGTACACGCTTACGACAAGGAGTAAGCACGGCACATAGACAATGGAAACCCCTACACGGTCCTCCACAAGGAGAGAGGGTTGAAAGCCCCTCCCCAACCCTCCCCAAGGGGCGGGAGTTCATACTCGCTGTGTTTTAGGGGATTGTAGTTACGCTCTTTTTCTTGAAAAAGGCTGGTATGGGGCCTTTGTTTTGGCTTTTTTCCTTCCCCTTGGGGAAGGTTAGGATGGGGCTTGTGGTTGATGGTACGCACCCTTGGCAACTCTGTAAGAGTTGCGATTTCATAGCCCAAGGTTGAGGCGTGCAGCGCCTCTACCCTGGGTATATATATAATAAGGTGTAGCTACTCTGTAAGAGTTGCGATTAGCCGAAGGCGTTATTCTCAATCTGATATTATTCCCTTACACATTCCTACCCATCATATTGCTACAAGTAACGCCTACGGCTAAGCGCAACTCCGTCAGAGTTGCTATATTAGTTGGTCGCTTACCCAGGGTAGCGTGCTTCGCCCGCAACCCTAGGCTGGGGAAACGCAACTCCTACAGAGTTGCCGCTGCTTGCGGGAGGCCAATTGCGGGGTTAATCCATTATTACCTACTTATGTAATAAGTTGATATAAACACAAAAATCCATGGCGGCTGTTGTCGGCTTCGCCTTTTGGGGGCAGGCGGTGACGGTAGTCGGAAAACAAGTTTTCCTCCGTGTCGTCGCCACCATCCCCAACGCCATGCTTTGCATGACGACAACAGCCGGCATGGTTCAAAAAGCGGCCTTTGGCCGTTCAAAAAGTCCGCCTTTGGCGGTAAAAAAACAGCTGATTGTAAGCCCCTCCCTAACCCTCCCCAAGGGGCGGGAATTCATTCTCGCTG
>OQWM01000185.1_pt1 | contig 35295 bp, 18 predicted proteins | sample 1691531 | NCBI WGS metagenome assembly OQWM01 (sample SAMN03418257, study PRJEB22391) | human gut metagenome | biome: human-gut; feature: organic feature; material: feces | host: Homo sapiens | place: Tanzania | collected 2013-01
CACATGTCCTGATTTCAGAATACATGATGCCGGTGCTGCAAAATGGATAATCAAGAGTGAAGACCAATCTGCTAACGTGAACAGCCACGTACTTTTCGGAGATGAAAAGATGTATAAGACGTATGACAATGTTGACGACTCAAAAGATGATGGTTTTATAGGTAGGACTGAGGATCATCAACAAAAATACGGCCAGTATTTCTACTGCTACACCAAAGGCTTGCGCGGCTTCACATTCCATCAGGACGTGAAGGTACACAAGGGAGGATGGTTCCTGCTGCGATGCAACGGATTCAGCACATCGAACAGCTCGGAGAACATCAAGCTGAACGGCAAACCGTTAGCAAACCTGTTCATTACGGTGCTCGGTGCCGACGGCAATCCGATTAATGATAAATACTCAACAGCAACCCTCAACGGAATCAGTCAGGCTGATGCCTATCAGCTTGCCCAAACACACAATGGCAAGAACTACGAAGGAGCCGGTATCGGACATGCTTTCTTTGAGGGAGAGTATGAAAACCAGGTGCAGATATGTCTCGACAAAGCCCCGAATGGGAATGAAATATCAAACGACAATCCCGTGACTCTCCGCATTGGTTTCTATGTCGACCCTACACCCGACGGGAAACCGGAAGTTGGAGACAACGAACTGACCGCCGTGGACGAATTCAAGCTGCTTTATGCCGGACCGCGACGCAACCCGGAGCTGATTCTCGACGAGGAATCTACCGACCTGCGCTATCTGACCATGGCGACAGACGAATACAAGAACAGCGTGCTGCATCTGAACCGCAAGCTGAACGACAATATGTGGAACTCGCTCATACTGCCCGTAGACCTGACATGGGGACAGATGAAGCGCACGTTCGGAGATGCCGTGAAGGTGGCAAAGCTTGCGGCACTGACGGAAAACAGCGTACAGTTCGTGACCGTGGAGCCAAAGAACGACGATGACGTGATGGTAACAGCATTCGAGCCATATATCGTGTACCCACCATATACACAGGTGAAGTCGGCACCCTACACCGTAGACCGCTTCTATACATCAAAGGGCGAGGACAACAGCGAATGGCTGGGTAAAGACTACAAGCCGTCTAAGGACGAAAACAACCGACTGACGAAGACCTTGAAAGCCGACCACTACGACATCACGATGGTGTCGCTCGACAGGGATAAGCTGAAGGAGTATGTAAACACCAACAATTGGGTATCAAAAACAGAATTCGATGCCACTGGCGGTGGCCATGGCACGATGACCTGCAAAGGCACTATGGCGAAGACATACGACAATGGCAAGATAATCGAGGGCAGAGACGAACTCAACGGCGACTACTTCATGTATAAGGGAAATCTGATGCAGGTGCCGCACGGCGATATGGCCGACGGCAAGCCGTATTCATACGGACTGAAGGCGTTCCGCTGCTGGTTTGAGCTGACGGGCAATACTACAGGAACATCGAGCCAAGTATCGCTGCTCATCGACGGAGTGGAAGACAGCACCACGAGCATCGACGACATACACGGCAGCACGGACCGCACATCATATAAGCGCGGCATAGAGGGCGTGTTCAACATGAACGGACAGATGGTGCGCCGCAGTTGCAGTCTGGAGGGATTGCCAAAGGGAATGTATGTAGTGAACGGAAAGAAGATAATTATCAGATAAGACGACAATAACAGCAACGAAAAATGAAGAAAAACTATATAACTCCAGAAATAAATGTGATACAGCTTGAGGCTCTCTGCGACGGAGGCATGACAACAGCCAGCGTATACAGAGAAAATATCCAAAAGGAGGAATTTATCACCAGCTTTCAAGTGGTTAACGAGGAGACAACCAAGACTGAATACAAAGACTTGTGGGGAGAATCGAACAGCGGCAAGTGGGGTGATGACTGACACCATCGTCTGCTATAGAAACAGATAATGAAAAGAGCGTCAAAGGGCTGGATTCCAGATTTGGAGTCCAGCCCTTTGTTGTTGGAGTGGATATGAACACAATAAAAAGAAAAACGGCGTGCCGCAAGATTTACCTACGACACGCCGTGACATTCACAATAAAACATTATTATTTATCCAGCAGAGAAAGATTCTGTATGAACCATACGTTCATCTCTCCTGCTCCACGATGATTCCATGCATAATACGGAATGAGCGTCAGCGACATATCCTTTACGCCTACGCCGCCATCCGACGTTTCCTCCAGCGTTTGTACCTGGGTGCGTATTGCCGTCACCCGGAACGACGGTGCATCCTTTGCCTCGGTATTGTTGATGGTATAACCGTCTACGAGCGTGAAGGCAGGCTTCTTGTTCATTACAGTACGAAGCACCGGTTCACCGCCATTGTCAACAGCCTCAGCACAATAAACCAGCGGACCGCGCTCTACAGCCACCTTACCCTTGTCGTCAGCCACATTCCGGTTTGCCACCACCGTGCGCACAGGCATATCGAAGTGGATTCTAACCACATCGCCCTTCCTTATCCCCTTGACCGGCAGATAACCGCCGTTGGCATCGAGGTCGGCAGTCAGCGTCTTGCCGTTGAGAGTAACGGTATAGCCCGTAGCCTTGCCGTCGCTATACGAATACAGGTCGCTCGGCACTACACTTCCCCTTGCCCAACCAGGAATGCGGACAAGGAGATTGGCTCCCTTGGCAGCGTTTTTCTTCACCACAATCTTTATGTCGCCATTCCACGGATATTCGGTGGTCTGTTCCAGTTCCACATCCTTTCCGCCTACCTTTATAGTGGAAGTACTGCCAGCAAAGAGATTCACATAGATATTGTTGTCTCTCACGCCATAGAGATACCCCGGCACGGAAGGAATGAAGCGGCAGAGGTTGCTCGGACAGCAGGCACAGCCGAACCACGGCTGGCGCGTCTTGGTGTTGTCGGCATTGAAGGCATACTTGCCGTCGCTCGACAGTGGGTTCGGATAGAAGAAGCGTCCGCCGTCCATGCTCATGCCGGAAATCACTCCGTTGTAGAGCGTGCGCTCCAGACAGTCGATATATTTGCTCTCGCCATGCAGCAGGAACATACGCTCAAAGAGATACACCATGGATATGGCGGCACAGGTCTCGTTGTATGCCGTCATGTTGGGCAGTTCGTAGTTGTTGCCGAACGCCTCTCCCCAATGGCGAGCCCCCACTCCACCGGTGAGATAATACTTCTTCGACACGATGTTCTGGAAGATGCGGTCGATGGTCTTTATGTAAGCCGAATCCTTTGTCAGAGCTGCCACGTCGGCAATTCCGGCATACATATATCCGGCACGTACGGCATGGCCCACGGCTTCCGACTGCTCCAGCACGGGCTTGTCGCTCTGCGAATAGGTCTGTTTCTTTTCAGTCTTGCCACGATAGTCGAGCAGGTATTTCGCCTCGTCGAGATATTTCTTCTCTCCCGTGATGGTATAGAGGCGTGCCAGTGCCATCTCCGCTATCTGATGTCCCGGCACTACGGTTGCCTGTCCCTTGGCAGGTCCCACCTCGCGCACCACACAGTCGGCATAGCGACAAGCGATGTCGAGGAACTTGCGGCTGCCCGTTGCCTGATAGTGGGCGCAGGCGGCATCCACCATGTGTCCGAGGTTGTATAGCTCGTGGCTCAGGTCTTCCTCCTTCTCCCAACGTTTCTTGCCCGACCACTGGTGGGGATGACGAGGGTTGATGGTGCGTGCGGTATATAGATAGCCGTCGGGCTCCTGTGCAGCGGCAACGATATTGAGCACGCTGTCGATGTATGCCTTCAGCTTCTTGTCGGGATAGGTCTGCAGGATATAGCTTGCGCCCTCGATGGTCTTGTATACGTCGGTATCATCGAAAGCCAAGCCCATAATCTTTGCCACGTCCCATTCAGGAGTGTCCAGACCGCTGTGTCCCGGATGCTGCAGCGTGTATGCCGCCATCTCGAAGTTCTTGTAACGGTGTTCGCTGGCACACTTGCTGAAAGCCAACGGCACCGTGACATCGCGTGCCGCCTTCAGTCTTGTTCCCCAAAACGTATTGGGAGAGATTTTCACACTCGTAAACGGCACCTGCATGAACGGATAACCGTTTGCCAACACCTTCTGCGCCTTTAGCGGTGATGCAATGAATGTTGCCGCAATCACGGCAGAAAGAAAAATCTTCTTCATGAATAGTATTTTTAGTTAGTTTTATTTTATCCTGTACATTCTGAATGACTTTGCCGGCAGCCTGTCGGTCAGCACCGTCATGTTCTTCTTGCTCTGGCATACGGCAGCCGTCTCCACGGGGCGAATGGCATCGGGGTTGTCGAGAGTGTTCTCGGCATCCATGTTGTCGCTATGCAGGGTGGTGGCTGTTGCCGAACGAGCCCCTTTCAGTCCGTTGAGGTTTAGCGTAACATCCTGTGGCTTGTCGGAGGTGTTTATCACCTTCACGATAACCTCACCCTTCCGTTTGTCAACGACGGCACTGGCAAACAGACCGTCCTGCCCCTCCTGTCCTGCCACCGGCTTACCGTTCATCGTGAGCGGAAGAACGTTGGTGCCTTTGTTGCAGGCATACATCTGCTGCACGTAGTAGCTGACGCTCTTGAACATACGTGTATTGTCGAACCATATCAGGTCGGGCCGCCATTGCCATCCATCAACATGTGCGAAGAGCGGAGCGTATGTAGCCATCTCCACGATGTCGGCGTTGCGCTCGATGTCGGTCATGAAGGCTGCCTCGTAGAGCGATGTCTCGAAGTGGTTCCACTTCTTGCCCTTGCCGTGGCAGGCATATTCGCCGGCAAACACCTTCGGGCCCTTGCGGCTGTAGCCTTCATAGCGCAGTCCGTGGGAGAGGAACCACTGCTCGTTGCGATAGAAATGCTCATCCACGAGGTCTGCCTTTATCTCCCGCATTGCCTTCCAGCCCTTGTCGAACATCTTTCCTTCGGAGTCAGGTCCCGATGTGCCGATGATGCGGATGTCGGGATACTTGGCGCGGATTGCCTTGACGAACGGACGTAGACGCTCAAAGTAGAGGTCGTCCCACTGCTCGTTGCCCACAGCAAGGTATTTAAGATTGAATGGCTTGGGATGTCCCATCTCCACGCGCTTCCTGCCCCATGTGGTGTTGGCGTCGCCGTTGGCAAACTCTATGAGGTCGAGACAGTCCTGGATATACGGCTGCAGCGAGTCTACCGGCACATGAGCCGCAGGATTGTTCCAGTTCTGAAACTGGCAAGCCATGCCCACATTGAGCACAGGCAGAGGTTCAGCACCTATGTCTTCGGCAAGCTGGAAGTATTCGAAGAAGCCCAGTCCGTAGCTCTGATAGTAGTCGGGGAAGAGACGATGATGGAACGTAGACTGCCAGCGGTTGTTGTTCAGCGGACGGTTCTCTACCGGTCCGATGGTGTTCTTCCACTGATAGCGGTGCTTCAGCGTCTCGCCCTCAACGATACATCCACCAGGGAAGCGCAGCACGCCGGGATGCATGTCGTGGAGAGCCTGTGCAAGGTCGCGGCGCATACCGTTCTCGCGGTTGTTGAAGGTGTTGACGGGGAAGAGGCTCACGTGTTCCAGAGCCACGCCATGTGTGCCGTTGAGCAAGAGCCGCAAACATCCTTTCTGTGCACTCTTGTTGGGTTTCAGTATCAGTTCGTATTTCTTCCATTCGTTGCCGCTGACCTTCAGTTGTGCCTTTGCCCGCTCCTGATTCTCGTCCATTGTGCTTTGGTCGGCAAGCGAAATGTCAATGGTTGCTTCGCCGTCCGTTGCCTTTGCCCATACCGAGAAGCGGTATTCTTCGTCTTTCGTGAAGCCGATGCCGAAGTAGCCCTCGTTCTGCAGACCCGTGGCACATTCCTTATGCCCCGTGAAGCCGAGAACTACATAGTGCGGACAACGCTCAAACGGTCCGTCGGTCTTCACCTCCACATTGCCGAACGCCTGCCATCCGAGAAGGGACTGCGGAAATTCAAACGAGCGGTTCTTCACCAGTTCGCCGTACAGTCCGCCGTCGGCAGCATAGTTGATGTCCTCGAAGAAGATACCGTACATGGTAGGGCTTACCGCCGCACCTGTCTTCTTCGTGTTTATCTCGAGAGTGTGTGTCTGTGCGAAAGTACCGAATACCGAAGATGCGGCAATGACGCACGAGAGGATACCTTTGTATATCATATATATATATTGATGTTTTATTATTTTATCAGACTCGGTGTGTTGTCAACGGGCTTTATCGTGCCGTCGGCGTTGTATTCAAGACTCTTCATCACTACGCTGCGCTTGAAGGAATGGCCGTCGTGCAGCGAACCGTCGTGTGTAAAATAGAGCCACTGGTCCTTAAACTCCACGATGGCAGGGTGTGTGGTGTTGCTGTTGCCCGCAATGCCATCGATGAGTCCCATAGGTTTCCACGGTCCCATGATGTTGTCGCTCATGGCGTAGCCTATGCGTTCGGGCCAGCTCACGGCGTATGTCAGATAGTACTTGCCATTGCGCTTGTGCAGCCACGGAGCCTCGGTGAAAGGGAAATCATTGCCGAGGTCGAGCTGATGTATGTCGCCGTCAATCTCTGTCATGTTGTCCTTCAGCCTGGCGATGTAGCATTGGCGGTTGCCCCATATAATATAAGGAGTGTTGTCGTCGTCGATGAAGATGGCAGGGTCTATGCACGCCCAGCTGTGTTTGGAGCCGCGACAGTCCTTGTTGGTGAGCAGCGGATGACCCAATGCATCCTTGTACGGACCGGTTATCCTGTCGCTCACTGCCACTCCGATGCCACACCAGTTAGTGGACACATACCAGTAGTACTTGCCGTTGCGCTTTGCCACGTGTCCGGCAAAAGCCTGCTTGCTCGTAGCCCACTTGAAGGCAGAGACATCAAGAGCCACAGGATGCTGATGCCAATGCTTGAGGTCGGTGGTGGAGAAGATGAGCCAATCGGTCATCTTATAGCCTTTGTCCAGTGTGGCGTCGTCATCATCGTGTCCGGTAAAGAGCCAGAGTGTGTCGCCCTCCACATAGGCTGCCGCATCGGCAGTATGAACATGGCGGAAGAGCGGATTGCCGTTGGCTATGAGGTCGAAGGAACCGTCTTTGTTGGCTACGGCATTGGTGGGCGTTACGGGCTTTATCGTGCCGTCGGCGTTAAACTCCATACGGTTGATGCATACCTCGCGGTGTATGCCCGGCTTCTCGTCAGCCTTGATGAAATATTTGTTGATGCGGTGGTATACGATATACCACTCGTCGGTGCCCGGCACGTTAATCACGGAGTTGTGGGCTGTGCCGTAGATGGCATGCTTCGGGTCTTGCTGCAACACGATGGGTTCCTTGGCTACGGTGATGGGACCCAGAGGCGACTTTGCCGTGCCATAAGCCACGTGGTAGTTGGCAGAACCGGTATCATCAACCGACCACATGAAGTAATACAGTCCCTTGCGGTAGAACACGTAGGGTGCCTCGCGATAGGCATAGTCCTTCAGTGTGCCGCCCTTCGGAGTGAGCACCTTCAGCGTCGTCGGCTTGATTGTCGTCATGTCCTTCTGCAGTTCGGCTCCTGCCATATAGCCGTTGCCCCAATACAGATAAGGTTTCTTTGAGCGTGGGTCGATGAATACGTCCACGTCGATCTGCTGTCCGTGGCATCCGTCGGGCGTCTTCGAAACAATCGGAGTGCCGTGGTCAACGAACGGTCCCGCAGGACTGTCGCTCACCGCCACACCAATCTGTTTGCCGCCGCCAGCCTTGGGATTGGCACTGTAATAAAGGTAATACCTGTATTTCCCCTTACCAATCTTCACCTCTTGGATGGCAGGTGCCCACAGATTGCCGTCAGCCCATGGAATCTGTCCGTTCCGGGCATTGAGCACCACGCCCTCGTCGCGCCATTCCTTGAGGTCGGCTGACGAGAAGCACTGGTAGGTATAACCGCCCCACCCTGGCATACCGTCGGTGGTGGAATAGATATAATAACGGTCAGTCAGGTTGCTATATACTATCTCCGGGTCGGCATGGAAGCCGGGGAGAATAGGGTTCTGCTGCGCCTTGGTCTGCACAGGGCAGAACATAAGGGTTATGAGAACGGTTGCAGCAACAACAGCTGAAAATATAATATTCTTCATAAACAGTATTTTAAGTTAATAGTTGATCGATTGTATATGGGCAAAGTTACAATAATAATATATAATGTGTATTCTTTGCGTATGTGAATTTTAAGGAGATATTGATAATCGTACTATTTTGCACGATTTGTGTTCATCCGATGAACGATATAGTCTATCCGTTCGGCAAATATTGTCTGCCGATAATGTATAGATATATTATTTTCCGATGCTCATCATCCTATCTCCATAATCAGCGGATTACGGCAATCATCAAGAAATCTGCTGATTTGTCTGAGCCATACTTCCTTGTCGGGAGTGCCGCTCTTGCACCACGAGGCGCCGAACCAATATACGACTTTCTCTTTATTCTCCACACTGCGGCGCACACCGACGGCATTGCCCACTATGCCCTGCTTACGGTGTGAAGAGTCGGGGATGAAAGCCGTGCGGTCTGCCCCGTCGGGGAACAACACGCCCACGTATATCTCGAAATTGTTCTTCTCTGCATTGTCCGTAGGGTCGCTGTAGGCGATGAAGTCGCGGCTGAGGATGAGATTCTCCGGTTTATCGTCGTGTACGACGAAGCCGCCAGCCACGTCTACTGTATTCTTCAGTCCTTCGTACCACACCGTCATCTTGTTGAAATGCGAACCCTTGTCGATGCTGATGATTCTGTGTTCCACCACATCGCTGCCGTTGATGTTCACCTTGGGATAGACAAGACTGAACGTGAGGCGCAGCGGCCCGTTGTCGAGCACATCGTATCTCTCGTAGCACCAAGGCATCAGGATGCTGTCTCCCTGCATAATGGCAGGTGTGCCGCAGCCCAAAGAGGGACCCACGCTGTAGCAGTCCAGTCCACGACCGTGGTCGAGATGGAACGACTTGTCGTTGAAAGCCGCCTCAGCCTCAGCTTTCTTTCCCTGACGGTTCAGTTCGTCACGCACTTTGCAAGCCTCGCGGTGCAGGTCGTAGCGGCGGCGCACATCGAGCTGGTCGGTAGACTTAACCCACACGTCGAAGCCGAAAGCTTTCTCACCTCCGCGCTGAAGTGCAGGACCGTAGGCACGATAGGCACAGAGGTCGTTCTCCCAAGTGAAGTCGTCGGCACGCCAATGTGAGTAATAGCCGTCGACATAGCTCCTGTACTGGCGCGGCGTGCCAGCCTCAACAGTGAAGCGAGCCGTTCCACCGGGCTGTACAGCTGCCTCCACAAGGAGCTGTCCGTCGTGGGTCAGCTGGCTCGTCACTTCCAGACGGTGCATGTTTCTTACCACCAGCCCTGTGCCTTGCTGCACACCGAGCTGTTTCCAGATATCCTTGGCACAGAAAGCAACAACCTCGTTGCGCTGGTGTGCCGTAGTGTTCTTAACGCAAAGCGACACCGCCGCATGGGCATTGATTCCCATGAGCAGTGTCAACACTGAAGTTATGAACGAAACTTTCATTTTCATACTTAATTACGATTACAAATATCTGTAGTATTCACAAGCCGCAAGCAGGAATGCCCCCACTCCGAAGTTTGCCTGTGAGTTTGCATCCACGGTCTGACCCTGGATGGCGCGGTCGCCTATAGGCTGCACGTAACCAATCTTGCCATCGGGCTGCATTGCCGTCTCTGTGAGGTAGGTCCAAGCACGCTCGATAGTCTTCCGGTATTCCTTCTTCGGCAGATAGCCGTTGTTCACGCCCCAGAGCAATCCGTAGGTGAAGAAAGCCGTACCGCTTGTCTCTGGTCCCGGCGCATGGGCAGGGTCCATGATGGAACGAGTCCAGTAACCTTCCTTCTGCTGCGTCTTTGCCACGATGGCAGAGAGGCGTTTGAACTTATCCACGAAGAACTGGTAATGCTCATAATCCTTCGGCATGTCCTGCAATACCTTGGCGAGTCCGGCAAGCACCCAGCCATCGCCACGCGCCCAGAAGTCCTTCTTGCCGTTTGCGCTCTTGTGCTTGGGATATACATAGCGTGCGTCGCGGAAATAGTAGCCTGTTTCCTTGTCGAGCATTATCCCGTCGGAATAACAGAGGTTCTCATAGAGCTTGTCGAGATACTGCTTGTCGCCCGTCAACCGATACATCTTTGTCATAACCGGCATCACCATATAGAGGGCGTCGCTCCACCACCAATAGTCGTTTGCCTTGGAATATGCCTCATAGTGCATCACCTCCTTGGCACGCTTCACCATGAAGTAGTTCTGCTCCGCCGTGCCGCCCTGCGAGAGGGCGAGGTTATAGAGGTCGATGTATGTCTGGAAGCAAACCTGCCAGTCGCCGAAGAGCACGAAGTCCTTGCCCTCGCCATAGGTCTTGTATTTCCACTTTGCCGGGTTTGCCTCTGTGGCTCCGCTCCAGTCGTTGTGGTCTGCCCATCGACGGGTATAGTCGAGCTGCTTCTCGTTCTTCAACAGCTTGTATGCCTCCATGTTGCCTGTGTGGTAGGCGGCGTTGTCCCAGAAGGAGCGCACCTCGGCTTTGTTGTTCGTCTGCCAGAAGTCGTTCACCTTAGTGATGGCTGCGGCAACCTGCTCGCGTGTCCAGTCCTTTGCCTGCAATGGCAGAGCGGCAAGTGCCAACAGGACGGCAAAGATGATATTCTTTCTCATATTATTTTTATTTTCGTTTGTTTCTATTTACCATTTATCCCTGGTCTGTATCTCGTCTCCCCAATGATGGTCTTTCGGGAAAGGCTGTCCGTTCCAGGCTTTCTCCTGCGTGGTTGGCTGCTTGGCATCGGTCCAGAACGGATGGTCGGCAGGCAGTCCGAGCGGCATGAAGGCGAGTGTGGTCATATAGAGCGAACCATTGTTGGTGTACCAGTCGGCAACATTCGGCTGACTGCCGCAGAAACCGATGGTCAGATAGCCGCCTTTGTTGAAGTTCTGCTGATGGTCGAACATGCGATGAAGCACCTTTGTGAGGGCGTTGCGCACCTGTCCGTTTGTCAGGTCCTTGGGCAGCGTCTGATACCATGCCATCAGGGCGAGCGGCTGCATCGCTGCCATACGGTAAGGGATGCTTCTGCCGAATACAGGGAATGTGCCTTCGGGAGAGACGAAACGCTCAAGGATGATGGCGAACTTCTGACAGCGCTTCAGTTCGCGGTCGTAATATTTCTTGTAATCAAGACGCGTGTTTGCCTTTGCGTCCACCATAGCCTGAAGGGTTTCCAGATACATGGGGTGGAACACGTATGAACTGTAATAGTCGAAGGCAAACGACGGTCCGTCGGCATACCATCCGTCGCCCACGTACCACTCCTCCACCTTGCGGCAGGCTGAGTTAACGCGGTATTCGTCATACTCGCCTCCAGCCTTTGCCATGAAGCTCTCTATCGTTGAGGAGAAGAGAAGCCAGTTGGTGTATGGAGGGTCAATCTTGCGGAGCTTGCGGAACTCGGCGAGATAGCGTTGCTTCGTAACATCGTCGAGCGGCTTCCACAGCGTGTCGTAGGCTCGCAGGAAACTCTCTGCAACGTATGCTGCATCCACAAGGTTCTGTCCACCGATGCCCCAACACAGATAGTCGGGACTCTGTGGATCAACGGCATTCCTGTATGATGCCAGCGCCCACTCGCGCAACTGCCGGCGTTGCTTTCCCTCGGCGGTGTTGTCGTCGGGCAGGGTGAGCCATGGGGCGATGCCTGCCATCAGTCTGCCGAAGCATTCCATATAGAGCACCTTGCGGTTGCGATTGTCGAAGCTCGGACTGAACTCCGTCTGCATATTCTTCTGCAGTTCGCCCTTTGCCATATTCTCAAGCACGGGCTGCGCCATCTTGTAGGCAAGCGAACACCAGTATTCGCGGTCGGTCTGCTGTGCCTTCTTCTTAGCATTTGCCACAGAAAAAGGAATAAATATCAGAGTGAGCGTTATGATTATTAGCTTTATCGTTCTCATTTTATTATTTCTTTAAAGTAGGTTGTCCGTTCTCAAACGTTATCGGAATCCATAGGTGGCGGCTGTCACTGAGATGCTTGGGATTCCACATGTCTGCCATAAACACAAAGTCGGCTCCATGGAACATCTTCTTCTGTGCTGTAGTCTCCACCTTATATATATATGTCCCCTGTGCGCCGAACGTCTTGTCGGCTCCCTCGCCCCGGCAAGGATTAGGCAATTCTTCCCACGGACCGAAGATGTTCTTTGCCTTGAACATACGGGCTGCATTTGGTGCCCAGCCTGTACAACCGCTGGTTATCATCCAATAGATACCGTCTTTCTTGAAGATAGTAGGTGCCTCGTTCTGTCCGCAAGCGGCAACACGCACAAAGCATCCGTTATGATGCAGATAGTCGTCGGTAAGCTGTGCGATATGCAGTGTCAGATTGTCCTCAGACGAGAAGATATGATAAGCCTTACCGTCGTCATCAACGAAAACAGTCATATCGCGTGCCATCTGTCCACCTTGCAAGTCACGCATGAAGAACATTCCGCGCTCTATCTGTTTTCTCCACTCCGGTGTCCACCATGTCTTCAACTCCGGGAAGAGGAGCTGGCGTTTCAAGTCTGTAGTGTCCGGCTTGCTGAATCCTATAGGATATAGTCCGGCGTTTACTCTTCCTGAGCGCAGGAACTTGAACGGACCGAACGGCGTATCGCTCACTGCCACGGCTGCTCTTGCTGCCTTGTAACCCTGTCCCTTAAGCTCAAGATGGAACCACATGACAAACTTTCCGGTTTTTTTGTTGAACAGCACCTTAGGACGCTCTATGATGCATCCGCCCTCAATGTCGCTACCCGGTTCGTTGGAGACTTTCAACACCAAACCGTGATTGGTCCAGTTCTTCAAGTCTTTCGATGTGAAACAGCTCACGCCGAGCGAGCTGTACGGCTTGCCATCGTCGGAACGACTCTCGCCATACCAGTAGTAAGTACCTTTATAGTTGAATATATTACCGCCGTGGGCATTGATGTGCTTGCCGGTGTTGTCTTTCCAAATACCACCGTCCATCGGAGCCTGGGCAAAAATAGACACACAAGAAAACAACATCAAAACAAGAATCGTAAATATCTTTTTCATAAAACAATATTTTTTTCCAATTAAATCTTATATACATTTATGCTCATCAGCTAAAAGTTCAGCGCATTTGCACCAAGCCCAGCCAATGAGCATAATGAAATGAAGCAATATTATTCAGTCTTGTCCTCGTCTGCTACAGCATCCTGCCAGTTATCCCATTCTGATACAGATGGATCATAACCTGCGTATCCATAGTTCTGTGCAAGGTGACCGTAACGATTTGCTGTGATAGCACCTTCAGGGATAGGCCAGAACACGTTATTCTTGTTCATGGTGTAGCAGATGTTTGTTGCCTTACCACTCTTGATGTTCTGTCCATAAGGCTGGTTATAGAACGAATAGCGCACACAACGCTGATACCAGTAGCTACCGCCAGTAAGCTCTGTGCCTTCCTGCTTATCCCATGTATTTACATCGTAGGTGTTGCCCCACTCGTCAGGTTTTCCACTAAGTGCGAGGTCGTAAGAAACGCGGGTCAACTCCACGTTGCGCCACTCCTCAAGATAAAGCTCACGGGCACGTTCGTTCATGATGTCGCCGATATTGACAGTGCTATAAAGCTGTGAGCAGTGTGCACGCTTACGAATCTCGTTCACGTCGTCAGCTGCTCCTGCGGCATCGCCTTGATAGAGCTTAGCCTCTGCTCTTACGAGATAAGCTTCAGCCAAACGATAGAGGTAGAGTGTGCCATCTGAACCCTTTGTGCAACCATTAAACTGTGTAGCACCAATATTAGCCTCTGCCGATGCATCCTTGATGTAGATCTTATAGAGTGGGAAATCGAACCAACAGCGAATTGTATCTTCGCAAAGAATCTTGCCGTTGTCGTCGTAGAGCTGGAATGGTTTGCCATCATACTCAGATTCTTGGTTGTTGTATTTCAGGTCAGTCATGTGAACCCAGTTACCAACCTCAGAGTTGTGGCGAAGATCCTGATTGTCCTCTACACCATTAACAATCCACATGCCATGCTGCGACCAAGAAGAAGGGCGGAACACGCCAATGCCGCGACCGAAAGCTCTAAGAAGGTCATGATCCTTACGATACTTTGCGTTGTTGCGAGCCCAATTCATACCAGCACCCTTGCCGTCAGGAGTCTTGAGACGAGCATTATCGTTCCAGCTCGGACCAAAGATACGCATAGTGAGGTAGTCAACGTGGCGCTGATCGGTGACATTGAGCATGGCGAGTATAGTCTCGGTATTGTCAGCACGATATTTGTTGACAGGACGATGGAGGTCCCAGATGACGTTACGTGTGATGTTCCATGTCTCGGGTTCGCCGCTGTTGGCATCGTCAGCACTTCCGAACGGTTCTTTCATAAGAGCCAGTCCTGAGTTGTTGATAAGTTCGTCGCATTGCTGCTCAGCCTTCTTCCATTCTCCGATGGAGAGATAGAGCTTGGCAAGGAGCATGCGGCAAGCCTCTTTGTTTACCATGCCTACAGTAGACATTTCTTTCTGTGAAGGAACCCACTCCACAGCCTTTTCCATATCGCTCACACACATGCGGAGGATAGCGTCACGCTTGGTTGACTTATAGTTCTGCTTTGGCACCTCAAGAATCTTTGTTACCAATGGCACATCGCCAAACTGCCAGCACAGGTTGTAGTAGCGGTAAGCACGATGGAAGAGAGCGCGTCCCTTATACTCGTTTTTCTTCTGCTCCGAAAGTCCTGCTACACCATCGATATACGAAAGAATGGTGTTGGCATACTTTATACCAGTATATCCCTGATTCCAGTAGAACATCATATAGTTGTTGTCGTTCTCCTGCATTCCGCTTGACGGAGTAAGCTTCTTGTTGATATCATCCCAGAAGCCGCCTCCCTGGTCTGTCTTGCCATAGAGCATAAGATCAGACATCATATATTCTGTAGCGATAGGTACTGAGAGGTTCTTATTATTATAATACGTGTAATTGTTGCAGAGGTGACGGTCTGCCATCGCGAGTGCTGCCTGCAGTCCAGACTCCGTTGTGAAAGTCTTGCCCGGCTCATACATTGACAGAGGGTCCGGGTCGAGGAAATCGCGTGAACAGCTTAACACTGCTGACGTGCCGGCTACCACGGCGAGTCCCATTGCTATATTCTTAAATATATTAGTATTCATAATTAATATGCTTTAAAATCGGGTTAATGTTAAAGTGTTATGTTCATACCGAAGGTAAACGTGCGAGTAGCGAGACCTGAAGTCTCCGGATCACCATACTCCCAGTCAGAAGAATGGATGGTGCCGAGGTTCTTGATGTTGAAGAACAGTTTCAGATGATCTATGCCTGTCGATGCAAGCCATTTCTTCGGGAATGTGTATGCTATAGAGAGATTGTCGAAACGAACGAACGGTTGATGAGCTTCTGTGCACCTGTAGCTCCCTGTGGTCCCTGCGCATTGAGACGTGCATACTTGTTGGTCGGATTCTCCGGTGTCCAATATCCCTTCACCCAAGTGTTGCAGCCATTGGTGATGAGCGAACCGCCGTTATCGTTATTCAGATACCAGCCAGAAAGGCTCTTGTGTCCCATGAGGGCATACATACTGAAGCCAACACTCCAATTCTTGTATATCGTGAAGTCGTTGCGCATACTCCAACGCACCTTTGGAGTAGTCTGACCAAGGAATTGCTTGTCATCGTTGTCGTATACAATTTTCTTCACTGTTCCGTCCTCGTTATATTGGTCATTGGCAGGATTATTCCATACCTTCGGGTCGCCAGGACGCTGTCCGTACTTGGCTGCCTCCTCGTATTCGTCGGCCTGCCAGATACCGGTTACCTTATAGTCCCAGATTGTACCGATAGCTTTTCCGATGAACCATTTGTTAGAGAGGTCGTCACTCTCCTTGGTTCCTATAACATTACCATTGGCATCAAGAACGTTCTCATAAGTACCATATAGCTTCTTTATGGTATTCTTGTTCCATGACAGACCGAAGCTGGTGCGCCATTCAAAATTCTCTTTCTTGATATTGAGCGAGTTGATAGAAAGCTCTATACCATCGTTGTTTACCTGTCCGAGGTTTGTGGTGATGCTGCCAAATCCGCAGAAGTCAGGCAGACGCTGGTTCATGATCATATCCTTTGTCATCATATGGTAGTAGTCGATGCTACCGGTGATGCGGTCGTTGAGGAATCCGAAGTCAAGACCGAGGTTGATGGCTTCTGTCTTCTCCCACTTAAGGTTAGGATTTGCCATGCGGCTGACGCTCAGATACTTCATATCCACGATGTTGCCGCCAGTGAGATAGTTCATTGTAGCGCCTGTTCCGGAAGCCAAGTCGGCAAGCGCAACATACGGGTCGGAGAGCGAACGGTTACCATTCTTACCCCAAGAAGCACGCAGCTTGCCGGTGCTCATTATATCACTCCACTTCCAGAATTTCTCATTTGTGAACGACCATGCGAGAGCCACAGACGGGAATGTAGCATAAGGATTATTGTTACCGAATGCGGAGTATCCGTCGCGACGCACAGAGGCTGTAACCATGTAGCGGTCGTCGTAGCTATAGAACAGACGTGCCAGATAAGCATCGGCTGTCTGATGTGAATCGCTTGTAGAGAATCCGCTCTTTGAGAGTGTAGCGTTCTGCGTGTTGTGGAAACCGAGAGCATCTGATGGCAGAATCTCACGTGCCTTGATGTTGTCGCTCCAATAGCGGCGCTCCTCAGCCTCCTGCACGAGTGTCAGGATGAAGTGATGCTTCTTGGCGAAGGTGTGATCCCAAGTGATTGTGTTGTTGAGCGACCAATCGAAACGCTTGCCCCATCCGCGGTCTACGCCACGATCCTGAGGATTGGTATCAGGACGGCTTGCTGATGTGAAGTAGCGGTTGTAATAATACTGGTAGCGTGGTGATGCGTTGAACGAGTATGTGATGTCGAAAGGCAGTGTCACCTTGGCGTTGAAGATGGTGTTCAACACCTGATATCCACGCTCAAGATCTATATACTGACGCTCGAAGTCGTAGCTGTAGCCACCATAGAACTGCTTGTCCATAGGATACTGTGCCAGCGTGCCGTCCTCATTTTTATAAATAGAGAAGGGCGAGTTGCGCAACTGGTTAGAATCCCAGTAGTTGGTGCCAAGACCAACTTGGATATCACCATCCGAACGGTCCTGGAAGTTTACGTTGGCACCTATCTCAAGCCAGTTGGTCACCTTGCCAGACAATTTTATGTTGGCACGTACCGAACGGTACTCATTGCCTTTCACCGCACCCTCGTTCTTGAGGTATCCCAAAGACATATAGTAGTTCATCCGCTCGCCTGCACCTGATATGCTCGCATTATAGTCCTGATTGAATCCTGTGCGGAATGTCTTGTCCCACCAGTCAACCGTTTGTCCATTAAGATAGTTCTGCAACACGTTACCCTGCAAGCCTAAGCGTTGTGCATATATGCTTGCCATAGAGTCATCATCGGCATGCTGCGACCATCCAGCCCATGTAGCTTGGTCTACTCCATAGAGGCGCTGAGCGTTCTCTGCGGTGTCGAAATATCCCGGCTGATATTTTAGATTACCATTACTATCCTTCAAACGGTATGCTCCGTAGACACCATCGTCGCCCATGGCGTATGTGTCAGCCTTATACCAATCCTCACGATACTTCATGTATCCAGCCGGACTGTATACATCCATCGTATAGTCGCTCTTGGTATTAATGCCGAGGTTGGCATTGAAATTGATGGTCGGCTTACCGAGTTTACCTTTCTTTGTGGTAACAATAATTACACCGTTAGCAGCCTTTGCACCATATACAGCAGCTGCTGAGGCATCTTTTAGTACATCTATCTGACCTATGTCGTCAGGATTGATTTCTGATAGTTCACCATAGAATGCCATACCATCAAGAATAATGAGCGGGTCATTATGTCCGCCATCACTATATACTGAACGCTGACCACGAATCTGCATAGAGCCACCGCCCTTGGCATCAGCACTATAGCCTATGTTCAGACCAGGTGTACCACGGAGAAGATCCTGAACAGTGTTCGGATTCTCATTGGCAAGTTTGCTGGGGTTAATCTGCGTTACACTTCCCGTAAGGTCTTTCTTGCGCATAGTACCATAACCCACTACAACAACCTCGTTCAGACTTTTAGATTCATCCTCCAGAACAATCTTAACAGGTGAAGAACCAGCCTTGACAATTTTGTTTTTGTATCCGATGTAAGAAATTTCGATTTCCGTTCCCGGATTTACGTTTAATGTGAAGTTTCCGTCAAGATCGGTAATAGTGCCATGCTTGGCATCACTTTTGACTTTGACTGTTGCACCGATAATCGGCTCGCCCTTGGAATCCACTACGGTTCCCCTGACGCCTCCTGCCTGCTGTACGACATGAGTAATCTGTGAAGCCATTACTGCTTGAGTAGGCATCGCAACGCCTGCGGCGATTGCTGCCAGCGCCAAAATATGCTTTGACGAAGCAAACTGATTGACTTTTTTCATGTAGTTGAAATTTGGTTAGTATTAACTATTATATATGTTATTTTTTATTTTTAATCTGACCGATTTGTATTGCCACATATTAATCATGGGTATCACAATACTGTCAGATTGTTGCCGCAAAATTATATGAAAGGAGCTGAAAATATGTTCAATATTCATTATTTGACGTACAAATATAGTGAAAAGAGCGTAAAAACGCCAATTATTCCAGCATTGGTATGTAAAAAAGTACCAAGTTGTCATTTCAAGCTTACAAACCTGTATTTTACTATAGCTTTAGGATAATTGTCATTCAGTCGGAGCAGAATGCGGTACACATTGTCGCTCCATTGCTTCTTCATTATTCCATCATTCATTTCCAGTTTCTCGATGGATGCCGACACGAGTGCGGCGTCGTATATCAGACGCACCTTTCCGCCTTGCAGAATAATCGTTCCCTTTTTGCTGATGACAGGTTTGCCGTAACACATCAACACGAGTTTGTTGTCGAACACCTCACCCGTCTGCCTGTCCTTGTCGATTGCGATAGAGTCCAGCTTGTAATTATCCTTTATTTCCACACAGTTCTTAATCCGGTCCAGAGTTATGTTCCTCTGCCAAGAAGCGGCATGGGATTCTTTAGAATATGCCTTCTCTATGTTCATCTCTATCATTGAGAGCGAGTCGGTTGCCGTATGTCGTACGTTTGTGGCTTTGAACTTACGCCCCGTAGACTGTTCCAGTCCATTTATCAGCGGCACATTATGATAGGCAGAGCGGTTGTTCACCATTTCATATCTCCTATTTCCGAAGGTCTGCGAGGTATAAGTATCGCGTCCAAGGTCTATCACCACGGGCTGGCTGTCGTAGTAAACCACGAAATTACCGATGTCATTATGGTTGTGGCTCTCACCATTGTTGCCGCCTTTTGCCGCAACAAGCCATGAGTGTTTTTCTTTTGCCGTAGGATCAGTGGACGCCACCATTATCTGCGAATTCTCCAGAAACTCATCAATGGTCTGCGGCTCACTGCTCTTTGTAGCCTTGAACTTGGATATCATCGACAGTAGCATCAGTTCCCTGCTTAGCGAAGGATAGTTGCCAGTCCTTTGGAACAAGTATGTCGGCTTTGTCAAGTATTGATGCTTCTTACCGATATATGCAGCAAATTCCATCATCGTATTGTCCTGTAAATACTTTCCATAGGGGAAGAGGATATTTATGTTGGGCAAGCACTTTGATTTCGCATCTGAGAAATTCACGAAGTTCAGGTCGTTGATGTGCATCGTGGTAAGGAAGCGCCCCATGGCGTGCACCTTATCCTTCTGAGCTGCATTGAGGCTGAGCGGTTTATCTATGGCATTAAGGAAGAACAGCGACTCGAAGAATGATCCGGCAGCACGGTCCCAATAGTCAACACCTTCCTCACAACCTCCATCATCCGGATATTCGCGAAGGAAGAACCTCAGGTTCTCCTTTACCCCACTGATTGCCTCATTGCGCCTTTTCTCATCGTTCTCGCAGATAATAGCACATTCCAGCCAGTTGGCTGTAATCCACGTGTTCCAGTTGTTGGCATTCGCTTTCCATCCTTGCTTATTATATAAGGTGGGAATAAGGAAGCGGCGGCTTATCTCGCTCTTCACGCTGTCGCAGAGTCCCTTCTCCTGGCTCTCTATCTCGTCGCCGAGCATATACACCGTCCAGGCAAGCATGCTTGCAGTTTCGGAATTAAACAGGTCCACCACTTGCAAATCTCTTTCCGGATGATCTTTGGGATAATGTGCCGGCAGTCCCCACCAGGGTTCCTTTTCCAGAAAATAATGCAGTCCGCCCCGGATATCCTTCAGGAAGCGCTTCTTCTGCTGCATTATCTCTGCCATGACGAGACAGGCAAACTGTCTGCGCCGGGTAAAGCTCGCCATCTCGAAGTTCGTACGATTACCGTTTGTGCGGAACTCAGCAAAGAGCGTTCCGCTTATCGGTGTCCATGCCTTGTTCATATATCTGTTTCCCAGCTGGATATAGTCATTACGCATGGCTGCAGGAATGTTCTTTTTCCAATACTTGTCAGCTGCTGTAGGAAAAAGCCTGGCATCGCTTTCCGCCATTGCTGGCAGAAGCGACACCAAGCAGACCATGAAGAAAAGATAGATTCTGATATTACATCTCATTGTCTTATTTTTGATAATAAAATGATATTGTTATAGTTGATAGTAAATTCTGATTATATTTTGCGACAAAGGTATGACAAGCGGCAGAAATCAATGTGCAGATAATGTTATTACATGTAGAATTATCATTATACGCTATCAAATACACTGAAATAATAAATTAAAAAGCACTGACAGTCATACTTTTGTATTTTATTTGTAAATTTGCACAGGAAACTTCGATACCTATATAAATAAAGCAAAAGCAGATGAATCATTTCAAACTCATACTAATACAACTACTCGCCATAATGTGTCTTTCTGCCACACACGCCGCTCTGCCACATAACATCAGAGTTCTCAACGTGGCGCGCCCGGTAGCATCGGTGGAACAGAAATGCATGCTTATCGACAGACAGGGACTTCTATGGCTCGGCACCAACTCGGGAGTGAAATCATACGACGGCTACCGCTTCAACACTTACCGCAGTGATGCACAGTCGCCTAATATCCTGCCCAACAACCAGGTGCTCTCTATGACCGAAGACAACGACAACTGCCTCTGGATAGGCACGAAGAACGGACTGGTGCGCATGGAAAAGGAGACGGGACGATTCACTTCTTTCCACTCAAAAGGCAACAAAAGGGAGATCTACACGCTTTTCACGTCGAAAGACGGCACGGTGTGGATAGGAACCGATGACGGAATAACCACATACAGCCATAAAACGAACCGCTTCAACAGCTTAACAGCCAAAAACACCATACAGGTTGAACCAAACGGAAAGAGAATCCCCATGGGCAGATTGAACGCCAAGTCGTTCGTGGAAGACAAAAACGGTGACATTTATATCGGCACATGGTCGGCAAGCTACTACCGTCTCGACCGTAAGCGTCACCTGCTCTACAGATATGACACCAGTATGTGTTCGAACATCAGGTTGACATATATGCTAATGCTCGACCCTATGGGTAGACTATGGATATCCACATGGGGAGGAGGTATAAAATGCGCAACCAGACCACGCGACCAGAAAGACCAAGGCATCATAGACTTCTACGACGGTAACCCTGAACACATCATAAACTACCATATGACATACGACCCGCAGACACGCTCCATCTGGGCATGCTCGCGCTACGGTATCGCTGTGGCTGACGCTGACAACATCAGCAAGGGATTCACATACTACAAGGAATTGGACGACACGGAAAAGCATCAGTTAGAGAACGTAACAGACATCTGCACCGACGGCAAAGGCAACATCTGGCTGCAAACCATGAATAACGGCATATACCATATCAACACCATACCGCCACTATTCACAAGACTGAACGCAATACCCGAACTATCGCTGAGCAACAGGATAAGAACAATATTCCCTGCCGGCAACGGCAAGCTATGGCTGTCGCTTGCACCGGCAGGAATAGCACTGTATGACATGACAACCGGAACTACAAAAACAAACATGCAGATACCGGAATTCGCCAACATCCCATTCAACGTGATAAATACACACAACTCGTCGATTGCAACAAACAACGGCGAAAAATGGTTCGCAAACAACGGACACGGCATCATCATACTTAAAGACGGCAAGGCTACGATAAAGAACACGGCCAACTGCCTGTTCGTGAAAGACAACTTCGTGAAGGCTCTGCTGCGCACAAGGAGTGGTGTAATGTTCATTGGCGAACGCCATCATCTGAGCTACCGACTGCCGTCAGGCAAATGCCACACCTTCTCTGACGACATTGACGTGTGCGGAATAAGTGAAGACCACAAGGGCAACATCTGGGTGGCGACTGAAAACAAGGGAATATTATGCATCAGCGGAAACCTGAGCAACCCCAAGACACTACAGATTAAATACTATAATCCACAGAACGGGAACTTTGCCGTGAACGACGCCACAACCTGTATGGAGGACTCACGCCACAGACTATGGGCGATATCAAACAGCGGCGGACTCTTCCTGCTCGAAAACGGAAAGTTCAACTGTCTTTCCGATGAACTGCACTGGGACATGGACCGCATATTCTCAATCGTGGAGGACAACAGACACAGACTCTGGCTCACTACGGACAATGCCATAATCTGTCTGGTATACAACAGCAAGAACAACACACGCTATGCCATATTCACCAAGGAGAACGGACTGGGCGACGTGGTGTTCATGGCGAACTCATGTCTGAAGGTTGGCAACAAGATATACTTCGGCTCGGGCAAGAACCTGATTGAGATGAATACAGAGCTTACGGCAAACGACAAACTGATGCCACCGGCAAAGAAAATGATTGTGACCGACCTCATCATCGACGGCAGACGCTACGCCGAACTCGACTCCACGATGCGCTATAAACTGAGTGAATACACGCCGCAATACATGAAGGAGATAACGATTCCGGCATCTGTGAGCAAGTTCTCTGTAGAATTCGCACTGCTCAGCTACGTAAACACTTCGGAATGCAAATACGGCTACTTCCTCGAAGGCTACGACAAAGAGTGGCACTACGTTGACGCCAGCCAAAGACAGGCATCATTCGAGAACATTCCTTCGGGCAAGTATAAGCTGCACCTGAAGGCGGTAGACAGCTTCGGTAGATGGAGCGAGATGCCATACACCATACAGATAAACGTACTGCCACCATGGTATGCATCGGTATGGGCGAAAATCATTTACCTGCTGCTCCTGATAATAGGAGTACGCGGCGCCATGTTATGGTACCGCGAAAGGCTACGCACCAAGAACCGTCTGCAGATGCAGGTGGTATTCACCAATATCACCCACGAACTGCTCACACCGCTCACCGTAATCTCAGCATCCGCCGACAGCATTGAGCACGAGCATCCCGACATGGGCACACACACAACTCTAATTCACAACAACATCAACCGACTGACACGTATGCTGCGCCAGATACTGGAAGTGAGGAAGGCACAGGCGGGCAAGCTGAAGCTGCAGGTGGGCGAAGCACTGCTGGGCGACTTCTGCAAGGAGACCTGCATGAGCCTCACACCGATATTCGAGCAGAAAGGCATCACATTCAGCCAAGACATAACCTGCATTGGCGAGAAGGCATGGTTTGACAGCGACAAGGTGGAGAAGATTCTCTACAACCTGCTGAGTAACGCCGTGAAATACTCCAAACAGGGAGGAAAGATACACGTGGCAGTAGGCATAGAGAACAACACGGCAACCATCAGCGTAGCCGACACGGGAATCGGCATATCAAAGGACAAGATGAAACATCTGTACAACCGATTCCTCGACGGAGACTACAGGATGATGAACGTAATGGGAACAGGCATCGGACTCTCGCTCGTGAACGACCTCGTACGTCTGCACCACGGCAAGATACACTGCCAGAGCAAGGAGGGCGAAGGAACGACATTCACCATAATGCTGCCCGTAGACAAGGCAAGCTACGCCGAGGAAGAAATATCCGCCAAGCCACAGATTATCCACACGCCGGCAACGGATGCAGGAATGGCCGCGGCAGAGCCACAACCCGTAACAGCAGGCAGCGACGACAAAGAGCATACCATACTATTGGTAGAAGACAACACCGAACTGCTCACGTTAATGGCAAACCTGCTTGCACCGCACTTCAACGTGAAGACTGCCGTGAACGGCGAAAAGGCACAGCGACTGATACAGAAAACGGCTCTCGACGTGATTGTGACCGACGTTATGATGCCCGTCATGGACGGCATTGAACTGACAAAATGGATAAAGGGCAACGACGACTACTCGCAGCTGCCCGTAATCATGCTCACAGCCAAGACACAGGATGCCGACCGCAACGAGGCTTACCAAACGGGAGCAGACGATTATATCACGAAGCCTTTTGTGCTCAACGACCTTCTGATAAGAATCGAAAACATCATCAAGAACAGGGAGCTTATAAGAAAGAAATTCGAACAGCAGACCGACTTCGATGTGGAAGAGCAGCACTACAGCAGTCCGGACAAGCTATTCATCGAAAGCGTGATAGCAAAGATAACGGAACATATATCCGACAGCGACTATGGCCGTGAGGAACTTGCCGCAGACCTATGCATAAGCAGTTCGTCGCTATACAACAAGCTGAGGGCCATTACAGGACAGAACATCTCCAGCTTCATTACAAGTATCCGACTGAAGGAAGCTTGCCGCATACTGCGTATGGAACCAGACATAAGGGTTAGCGAACTATCTTACAGAGTGGGATTCTCCACTCCACGCTACTTCTCACAATGCTTCAAGAAAGAGTTTGGAATGCTCGTCAAGGAATACGTGGAAAAGAACAAGACAAACTGACGAGAATATAAACAGACGAATTGACAAGAAAAAAGCAGACGAGTTGACGAAGATAAGTGTTTATCTATTCGTCAACTCGTCCTCTTATATATATAACATATCACTCTATGTTCCAGAAGTTTCTTATATATTCATATTCTTGGAAACACTTCTACTTCCCGAAGAACTTCTCCAGACGCTTGTATTCCTTCTTTGTCAATTGCAGGAAAGAACCATGCTGAGGAGCCTTCACGCCTTTTATGTCTGAGGGAGAATGGAAATTACGCAGGAACTTGTCTGCCTTGCAGATACGGTATTTCGTAGGGTTTGAGGAATATTCCACGTATCCCACACGCCATGTATCATCGCCTGCCAACTGGAAAGCAGAAGCTCCCTCACACTGTTTGTTGCCCTCGAATCTCACGAAGTCTTTCTCGTCCGGCTCTGGCCACGGCCCTGTCAGTTTATCGGAATATGTAGCAAAGATACCTCTCTTGCCACCTTCCTTCTTTATCATCATGTGGTATTTGCCGTCGGCTTTCACCTTTACTATGTCGGCATCTATCGTAGCATACCCCCAGTCAAAGAGCAAGCGCGGCTTTGTAAGCTTAGTGAATGTACGGTCGGCATACGAATAGTAAACCTTATCGTATTTGTCTTCTTTGCTGTTAAGCAATGAGTAATAGATAAAATATCCGCCGCGTGTACCGTCTTTCCATGTATAATCCTCGTCCCACATCACCTGAGGAGCCCATACTCTGCGAATACCACTATAATCTTTGTATACATCCGGTGATTCAGGGTCACAAAATATTGCCGGTCCTTTACGGAAATCAAATGTCACTGCCGTCCAGTTACACAAGTCCTTGCTCTTCAACAGATTAATACCATAGTTGGACCACTGATGACTTTTCGCCACACACATGTCTGTGGTCACCATCACGAAGCTCTTGCCGTCAGCACTGCGTGCCACATAAGCATCTCTTGCTCCGCCCTCAATCTGCGAGAGGCTTTTCGTGTCATACACTTCTTTGCCACCGTTCAGGTCGTGCCAGTTCTCACCATCGCGACTGAGTGCAAAGGCAGTCCATTCTCCATCGCGACTCATGTGGCAATAGAGATAACCGTACACATTCTTCACTTGAGCAATACCTGGAAGGATTGCAAGCAGCAATGCCATCAGGGAGAATAGTAGTCTTTTCTCTTTCATCTTCTTATCTGATTTAAGTTTATATTATATTCGTTTATCTATTTCGCTGTATATCTTTGAACTCGTCTACTTGTCAACTCGTCTACTCGTCAACTAAATTAACAAAGAATGAACCTACTCACGCAGGCCCACTCTTTATGTCTATCCTGAATCTTTTCTACCTTATGTCAGATAAAACCAACTGAAAAAATGCAAACTAACATCAATGCAAATTATCTGACGACCTCTACCTAAATTAACACCTACGGTCACTAATACCGGGTTAACAATTACAAAATCTCATTTCAATCCCTATTGAAAATCAAAAGCAGTCTTTTTAATTATTAATCTTTAATGTAATGTGATAGTTGAAATACAAGTTATTAATATCTTTATCAATATATGAATATTCTATACCGTCCGAGACTGCCAGGAGCGCCCTGCTCCATTCGTGGCAGATAGTCAAGGGCAGACACTGTCATATCTTTTCCCAAGTCTATCACCAAGAGATGTGGCATCTCTGCCGACTCTTCCGTTTGCCAATACGTTGACTCCTGCAAGTCAAACGCCTTGTCGCCGGTGTGGTTTCCCATCTCGTTCTCACTATTGGCATATTTCACCTGCCATTGGTCGCGACCCAAACGCTCTCCGTTGCCGTCTCTCAGATATATCTCTGCTATTGAGAGAGGTCTACCGTCCTGCGTATCAAGACATTGCAGAGCGAGGTATCTGCCCGTTGCCGGTTTTGCGAGTTTCACACTCTGCCATCCGTTTCCTGCAGCCATTGTGCCGACAGCAACCGGAGTGGCAGAGTTGAGGTCGGGCTTGTCGCCTATATTATTGTGTTTGTTAGTCTTCTCCAACTGTAATTTGTCAAGCTCCGGCTTGGTCTGTCCCCACACCACGGGAGTCTTCGTACCAACCACATCAAGCACGACGATTTCGTTTTCGCCCTTCTTCAGCCAGCAACCAGGGCAATACAGCGTCTGCTGCGGACCGATGGCCCAGAAGCGCCCGAGGGCATGTCCGTTTACATAAACCTGACCTTTACCCCACTTTTCCATGTTCAAGAAGGTGTCTCCCACCTTGCGCAATTTGAATGTTGCCCGGTAATAGCCGATTCCCTCCGGGGTCTGGTCTGCAGTTTGAAGCTTTCCGGCAGCCTTGTCTATTGCCTTCTTTGCAGAAGCATAGTCGTCGGGCACAGCTCTCATCCGCCAGTCCTTCAAGGTCCATGTAAGGATGTCGCCACGGTCCACTCTCAATGTCACATCTCCGAGAAGTCCTTTATAGTCCTTTATGGCACGTCCGAAGTTGATGCGTCCCATGCCTTCCACTATGAGTGTGAGCATCTGACCCTTTTCTGTAGGCGGCAGTACAAGAGTACGTTCGTTTTTCACGCGGTCTATCTTGCCCACGAACTTATTGTCGATGAACACCTGTACAAAGTCATGCCCATTAATGGTCAGCATACTGCTTTCTTTTATCTCCGGCAGTTCTTTATCATAAATCATTGATCCCCATCCCATGTTCATCTCTTCGAAAGTCAGCGGTTCCCTACTCCATGCCATTGTATCGGTGGCTGCCGACAGAGGAGCGGCATAATGCAGTTTAAGCTGCGGAATGTCTACAACCGGCATCGGAGCCTTTGGCAGAGCAGGCAGTTTCGCTGTCGAATACTTCTGTAACGTCTTTCTCAGAAGCCAGAACTTTTCTGTAGGCTGTCCGTACTCGTTTATCGGAGCATCGTAGTCATACGATGTCACGTCGGGTGCGAACCCTGGCGAGTTGGCTCCTGCCCAATGTCCGAACGATGTTCCTCCGTGTGTCATATAGAGCGAGAAGGATATTCCCTTCGAGAGCATCTCATCGATACCTTCCACCATATCCTTTGCCGGACGGGTTTCGTGGCGTGCTCCCCATTTGTCAAACCATCCGCTCCAGAACTCACTGCACATAAGCGGAGCGTCGGGTCTGAGTTCTCTCAGTCTGCGAAACTGATTGTCGATGTTTGCACCTGTTCCGAAGTTCATTGTCCATACGAGGTCATCGAGTCCGTTCTTCTCAAAGTTAGAGTTCCAGTCACACTGGAAGAGAGTAACGTCGCCCCAACTCTTGCGCAGCATATCGCGAATCTGACTTATATATGGTTTGTTCTCGCCATAGCTGCCGTATTCGTTCTCCACCTGCACCATTATTATCGGTCCGCCGTGCTGGATAGTAAGCGTCGACAGTTGCTTTGCCACTTCTTTCTCGAAGCGTTCCACACGCTGCATGAAGAACGGATCCAGCTCCCTGAGCTGTATATCTTTCTTCTTGAGCAGCCACCATGGCAGTCCGCCCATCTCCCATTCCGCACATACGTATGGTCCGGGTCTGACGATGACATACATGCCATTCTTTTTTGCCAACCGGCAGAAGGCAGCCACATCATTCTGTCCGTTGAAGTCGAAGCTGTCCATCTGCGGCTCGTGTATGTTCCAGAACACATACAGACAGATGGTGTTCATGCCCAATGCCTTGCACATCTTAATGCGATGCTCCCAATACTGTCTTGGTATGCGTGGGTAATGCAGCTCGGCTGCCTTCACCACGAAAGGCTTCCCGTTCAGGAGGAATGTGCCTTTGCCTGCACGGAATCCGTTATCGGCTACCGGCACATCCTCTTTTTTATTATTATCTATTGTAGCGCCCGTCACTGTCATTGGCGATGCCAACAGCATTGCAAACAGCAGCTGACAGATATTTCTTTTACAGTTCATCATTGCGATTATGAGATTTTTGTTTTCGCTTGCAAAATTATATCTTTCGCAAAAAACGGATGTGCAATTATCATTATTATGCGTGAAGATTCTGTTAATTGACGGATTTATATCCTCAAATGACAAGAATTGACACATATCAATATCATTATACGTAAATGATACGGCACAAGGGGGATGTTTCTTCTTTTACTGTTTCAGTATCACACCTCCCATTGGAAGCATTTCCACCTTTGCTTTTCCGCTTTTGCTTATCTTCATGGTGCCCATCAGCGACTTTGGCCACATACTGCTTTTGTCTGCCACCTCATGATAATGAGCTACCGTCTTTCCAGCCATCATCGGCAGGTCTATCGTGAGCGAAAGCTTCTCTGACGTACCGTTGAGCCCCACCACATACCAATCGCTGCCGTGGCGACGCGCCATAACGACATACTTTCCTGGGTAACCAGCTATGAAGCGTGTCTCATCCCATGTCGTAGGCACGCCCTTCAGGAAGTCTATCTCATGCTTAGGCAGCTCACTGAGGTTGTTGGGATAGATGGCGATGCACTGTATGCTTGCCTGGTTGACTATTGCCGCTGCCATCTCAAACACATCCGATGTGTAACGGCGATGACGGCTCTTGTTGTCGCGTGAGAGATAACGGTTCATGATTGTTCCGCCCCAGTCCATAGCGGCAGAGGCATTACGGCAGAACGGGTGCATAGTGAGTTCGAATCCTTCACGCTTGGCATGATGCTCCTGAAAAAATACATTTTCTGAAGCCAGCACGGCTTCGCTCGACACATAATTAGGAAACATCCTCTCCCATCCTCTTGGCAGTGTGCATCCATGGAATATAACCTGCAGTCCATAGTCGTTGGCATCGCTCAGAATGTCTTCATAGAGCTGCATGGTATGCTGCTTGTCGCCTCCGAAGAAGTCCACCTTTATGCCCTTCACACCGATGCTCTTCATCCACGCCATTTCTTTCTTGCGGGCAATCGCTGTATTCATGCAGTTGTGAGGTCCCTGAGGTGCATCGTTCTGCACACCGTTGCTGTTGTACCAGAGCATCAGATGCACTCCCTTCTGTTGGGCATACCGGCTGAGTTCGGCAATGCGTTCCTTGCCGGTCTGCACGTCCCACAGTCCGTCCACGAGCACATACTCATAGCCCATCGCTGCGGCGAGGTCCACAAACTGCTTCTGGTCATCATAATTGGCTGAGTTATCCTGCCATATAAGCCAGCTCCAGGTGTAGCGGCCCGGCTTGTAGTCTTCCGATGCCTCGTAGAGAGGGTCTACCACATCAAACGGTATGGTGGTCTCCACGATGGGCTTCAGTGTCTTGCCAACGGTTATCGTGCGCCACGGCGTACTGCCCGGCAATGCAAAGACAGCATTGTTGGAACCTATACCGTCGCACTCTTCCTTCATCGGAAAGGCTATGGAATATCCTGTGCCTGGAACATAATCGGAGATACGACAACCGGGATAATTGCCATGTGTACCGGTCTCGCTGATGAGCACCCATCCGTCGTTGCCCTCTCTGAAAAGGCACGGGAAAGTGTAGCCTCTGCCATACTTCGACTTTGCCGTAAGGGGCTGGTCTACGGTATATTCCTCTTCGTAGCTCGGCTTCGTGCGCTTCCAGCCTATCATCGGGTCCGACTGTGGCGAGAGGTATGTGGTGGTGTGCTGTGGCAGATTGAATGCCGTGTGTTCCTTATTTATTATTATATGGCGGTTGTCGCCTTTCCGTTCGAAGGAATAGCAGAAGGCGACGTCGTTGTCTGAAACGTTGAAGATAACCTTCATCGGTGTGCCCTTCGCATCGGTGTATACCAAGCTCAGCTGGTTTGCCTCATAGTCTACCGAAGAAGTCTTGGTGGTGCGCATCGCGTACTTCTTGCTCACCCTCTGTGTTGCTGCCGACTTATATTTCAGCTGCTTCGTGAAATCTCCGATATTGCTCTCCACACCAAGCACGGAAGGTTCTACCATCCGCTTGCCGTCATAGTCAACGGCATAGAAGAGTCTGCCGTCCGTATCTTCCGCCGTAACGACGAGTCTGCCGTTTGGTGATGCCACTGTTGTTTTCTCTGCCAAGGTATTGGCAGCACTTGTAGTAAGGAGCATAGCTGTCGCTATAGTCTTAATGATTATTGTTTTTTTCATATAGATAGTTGATAAAATATTTTTAAGATGTATTACCTTTGTTTTCCTTTAAAGTGGTGCAAATATAAGCAGAATATCATCAACGCACGTACAATTATCATTATTGCATGTCAAAGAATCAGTAAAAAAGACTTTCCATAAGAAACTATATGGCTTAGCTTCCATAAGGGTATGGTTTGTCGGGCATAACGATACGGCTAAGCAGCCATAAAAGTATGGCTTTTTCACAACAATCATAACTTGTCGAAGGAAAAAGTCATTCTTCAACTTTTAGAAAGTCGGTAACTTTCGATTTTAATTCTAAATATTCCTTAAGAAGACCGACTGGTTAAAATGCTTTTCAAAACATAATATGTATATTTGAAATCTCTAATAATTATATCAAACAAAACATTTATATAAACGACCAAATTTATGGAAAATAAAAATTAGCACTACACTTTTTCTAACGAATATCTGGCAAAACCATACACTTTTTCTAACGAATAATCGACCGAGTACACACTTTTTCTAACGAATATCAGATAAAACTATACACTTTTTCTAACGAATAATCAACCAAGTGTACACACTTTTTCTAATGAATATCAGATAAAACTACACACTTTTTCTAACGAATAATCAACCGAGCACTACACTTTTTCTAACGAAAAAGAGACAATCTGCAAGAGCTTTTGGAAATAATATCCACTAAAGCTACTTACAGATTGTCTCACTACTAACCAAATTACTTAACGCAACTAAAATAACATTTATTCAAAACATTTCAATCAATCTTCAAAGTCTTCGTCATCCCAAAGACCGCCGTTACCAGTCTGTCCGTCACCATTTCCCTCATCAAAGAGAGAAAAGTCATGAACCTTTGCATCACCGGATTCAATCTGTCCATCTTCAAATATATCGCTTCCGGTAAGCAGAGACTGGATTCTAACTTTATACACCCTGACTTCCGGCTTTATATAACTTTTCATATTTCCTTGGTTTTTATTTGATGAATTTCTTTCCATTATGAATATACACTCCTTTGACAGGACGTGACACCTTTACTCCCTGAAGGGTATAGAACGATGCGTTGCCGTCTGTACTATTCGGCTTGACTTCTGTTACAGTAGTAGTGCTTCCGCCATCATCTTCATCATCGAAGACAATAGCCATCTTGGCAAGCGACTGATTGTTCGGGTCGTCCGTCTCATTTCCGAGAAACTGTCCGTTAATGTCGATATACCCGAACTTCGCTCCTACTCCATTGTCTACAGTAGCATTTGCCGGAATACTCAGGTAAGCCTTGTTTGCGCCGCTTTTGCCATTCTGCGTAAGGCGGAAGAAACCGATATAGTCTTCTCCGGTATGATTCTCCTTGTAATATTTCGTGGAATAGAAGTTTCCGAGTCCGAAGAAGCGATGGAGTATTTTTCCATCAGCATCGGTATCAGCATTTCCAAGTTTGTCGATAGCCGTGACTGTCGGCTTGAGATAGTTGTTCCATTCGTCATTGACATAATCGTCTGCCTTTGTCCACACTGCCGTGTAATCATCACCCTCTACCAGCATTTCTTCCGGTGCTTCCTTCAAAGAGAAATTCAGTTTGTTGCCGTCGGAGAAGGATTCTCCCTCAGGCACTTCCCCTACGAGTACCACTCCCATATTTGCCGGAATGTACTTGAGCTGACGAAGATAAACCGTACCATTTGAAAGTGGGTCTCCTGCATTCTCCGGTTTTCCGTAGCTATATGCCTCATACACTTTCACGTTGTCGTTGACGGGTGCCATTGCCACATTGCTGCTGTATGTACGGATGAACTTCCTTACACGATAGGTGAAAGGCATCTTGATGACTTTTGTTCCTGATATGGTATAGCGGGAGATGTCTTTACCTTCCTTGTCAAGCTCTGGGTAGAACCTTACCGTCCATATTCCTGCGGGACGGTTCCAGAGGATATCATTCTGACCAAGAGTCACCTCATCCTCTCTCGCCGTTTTACGGAACTGCACGTCGTTCGCATCGTCAGCCATACAAGAGTGGTTGTCTGCATCAGTGGCATCATTATAATCGGCTCTTGCAAATCCTTTATTGCCTGAAATATTGCTGTCCGTCTCGCCCCAGTTCTGGTGTGCGTCATTGTTGGCAACAAACCTGAAATGCGAACCGTTTTTTTCACCTACAGTAGATATTGTCAGCGAGAAGCAACGCTCGTTGGCATCATACTTCATGTCGCCTGCGGTAGAAGTATACTTCCATTCGCCCGTATTTTCATCATAAGTTCCTTCCACAGCATCGCCTATCATGGACATGGTTTTTATCAGGAAGTAAGCTTCGTCAGCATTGCCGCCGATTACCTGTATACTGCCCGACAGACCGTAACTGCCGTCTTGCGTCGACAATTCGTTATGTCCCTTGTTAGGGTTATACTGTATCCTCTGTATACCGTGCATATTAAGGGTGAAAGGTTTCTGGTTAGCCCATACCTTGTCACGATACTCGCTGGTAGAATTGTAGTCAACACCTCCGTTGCCGAGGAAGAAGAGTTTATCGTGAGTTCCGGAATTGTTGCTTACGCTCTTTGTGGCATGAATATCTGGCGTTGCCGCTTCAGCCTGAGCAAGTATCCCTGTAGTGGATACGTCATTCACAATATAATCGATTGCCCAATAGCTGTTGGAACCATCAAAATAGAGCGGAGTTTCCATCTTGTCGCTGAATGATCCCTCGCCACCTGTACGAGTGTCATAGAGCGGCTGCGCCGTAGCCCCTTCCATGTTGTCAATAAAATAAGTCACACGTGTATTGGCATCATGCTTCACCTGCCAGTCGGAGGGGTTTCCGTCTTTGTCAAGCTTAAAGCTGAAGGTATACATGCCATCGTCGTCTGTCACTTTGTCATTGCGGGTCACGAGATTCCAGTAGTTGTTGTCCTCTGCCATTGTCGCAGAACCGACAAGTTTCTTTGCCGCTGCTGTTCCACAAATAGTTCCCACAGCTTCGTTTATAAGCGGGCATGCGCTGGTATAATCCTTTGCACCATGCAGGTTGTATACCTCGCCCGGACCGTAAACCATCTTTTTGTCATACTCGTCAACGGCAAGAATCTGTGCATGTGCCGTGAGGCATGCCGGGATGCTGAACGCATAGCTCTTGTCTTTTTGCTCTTCGAATTTGAAATACACGTGGTTTGTATAGTCTATCGTCGTGTTGTCGCCACCCGGATTATATTCTCCACCTTTATTATATGGCGAGAAGAAATTGCCCACGAGATAGTAACCAGGTTCAATATCTGTTGCAGACCGTACAACAGGCTCACCGCTTCCTCCTGCGGAAGCTTTCTTTCCTTCAATCCATACGCGGCGCGTCGTGCCTTCCGTGATGTCCACATTAACCGTGAGATATTCATATTCGTCCGCCGTATAGCTTACTTTCCATAATTTATTACTTCCATAGCAGTCGCCTGTTATGGTATAAGAGATAGGATTTTGTGTTCCTTCCTCGTTTATCGTCAGCGGATCATTATCATTATAAGGCTGCATCTGCTTATCCCACCCTGACACTCCGATACGGAACGAGAATTCCGTTTTGGGCATGGAAGTGATTTTAAGGGAATACACATTGCTGCCATAAGAAGTGTTCGGAGCAAGCGGATGGTTGCTTGGCACTCCATAGTTACCAACGGTACCGTTGATTGTTTGGGCTGTAAGCAGATATACATCTGCCGCCTTCATCTCCACCATTGCCCCCAGCAGCAACAGGAGAGCCAATAGGCTTTTAATTGACTTTTTCATCTTTTCAGAATTATTGCGTTATTTATAAATATGCTACGTTTTATGTTATTAGAGCAGGTCCTGCACATTATGCAGAACCAAGACTATTCTCGTTCTTTGTGTTATTTTCGACCGCAAAGATATATACTTTTGCATTACGCTATATTAGGGAAAAGGGAAAACATGGGGAAAAGGCTATACAAACGTTTGCAAAGCCATCGTCTCAACCCTCTGAATAATGCAAGATTCCCAATGAGTTATGCTGTACCGAATCCAACTTTCCTCTGATTTGTCAGATACAGTACAAAAGACTTCCCGGATTTGAATATTTATATTATCTTTAAATAAGATAGGCTGCATCTCTGTAATAAAAATGAAAGTCTTGTGCCTTTCATTTTGTATTACTCTCGATTTGCACTATCTTTGCATAAGATAAGCTGCACCTCAGCATAACAATCAAGCAAGCTTGTTGT
>OQWM01000187.1_pt1 | contig 35077 bp, 30 predicted proteins | sample 1691531 | NCBI WGS metagenome assembly OQWM01 (sample SAMN03418257, study PRJEB22391) | human gut metagenome | biome: human-gut; feature: organic feature; material: feces | host: Homo sapiens | place: Tanzania | collected 2013-01
CTAACTGTAATTTGACATGAAAAGTCGCAAATGGTATATTGGGGTGGATTTTTTGGGCGTATTTGCCAGTTCGAATGAGTCACGAATGGAGCGAACCATGATAATAAAACGGCGCGTTTTGGCGTGCATTCTGTTGTTAGTATTGGTATTGATGAGCGCGTGCGGACCGATTATGTCGACGAGTCGTCGATCGGATGCCGAAGAAGCCCTTGCGAAGGCGAAGGCCGTGAATGCCGATGTCTTAGCCCCCTATGAATACACGATGTCGCAGGAGTATTTGCGCAAAGCCGATGAATTGTGGGGTTATTCGGAGTTTGGTTATAGCTCGGAATATGCGCAGAAATCTATCGACATGGCCAAGGCGGCCGAAGAAAAAGCCAAACAAGAACCATGGTATTCGCCGCTTGAAAAACAGTAGCGCTAATCGTTTAACCGACCTTGAAGAGAATAAGCATGAAACGAAATAACATTCATATCAGCTGTGGTTTGACGTTGGCTGCAGTTCTTGGTGCGGTATCGATGTCGATGGGCTGCGCCGATGGCGTAAAACTTTCAGCGCAACAGAAACAAGTCCACGAACAAGTCGACGAGATGTACGATCGCGCCTATCGTTGTGCGCCGCGTGAGCTTGCCTTGGCGCGTGCGCACGAAGAATTCGGTCGCATGGAATTGAGCGACGGCAATGGTCGCCGTGGCGAAGACCACGTGACGTTTGCGGTCGAAAAAGCCAAAGAAGCCGACGAAAAGAGCCTCGACGTTCGTTGCCAAGACCCGAAATTCCAAGACCGCGACAAAGACGGCATCATCGATTCTGAAGATTTGTGCCCCGATACGCCGGGTATTCGCGAGTTCAAGGGTTGCCCGAATCCCGACCCCGACCACGACAGCGTTTGCGATCCGTGGGTATCGGAGATGAACTTGCAAAACGAATTTTCGTGCAAGGGCATCGATATGTGCCCGAAGGAAAAGGGCGAGCTCGCCTATATGGGTTGCCCGAATCCCGATAGCGATGGCGACGGCGTTTGCGATCCGTGGGTATCGGCCGCCGGCCTCGAAGAAAAATTTGCTCGCACGTGCAAAGGCGACGATTTGTGTAAAGACGTCTACGGTAGCGCCGAATTCAAGGGCTGCCCAAATCCCGACAGCGATGGCGACGGCGTTTGCGATCCGTGGGTTTCTGAGAAGAACTTGTTGGCAGAGTTCTCGCAATGTACGGGTTCCGACAAATGCCCGTTCGAAAAGGGCACGATAGAAGAAAACGGTTGCCCACCGCCTCGCAAATACATCGTCGTCACCGAGACGCAAATCGAGCTCAAAGAGCAGTTCTTCTTCGCAACGAACAAGACGAAAGTCTTGGCAAAGAGCGAGCCGCTGCTCAACGAAATCGCCGACGTGCTCAAGGAAAACCCGACGATCAAGATTTCGATCGAAGGTCACACCGACAGCACGGGTCGCTACAAGAGCAATGTCAAGCTCTCGCAGGGGCGTGCCAAGAGCGTCATGCAAGAGCTCATCAAACGCGGCATTGCCAAAGACCGCTTGCAATACGCAGGTTATGGCCCCGACAAGCCGATCGACACGAACGATACGCCCGAAGGGCGCGCCAATAACCGTCGCGTCGAATTGCGAATCACCGAACGCTAGTCGTTCGAATATGGCCGCGACCGCGCCGAATCGGGCGCGATTGCGTTGCGCCGACGAGTTTGCCCTAGTTGCCGCGAGGCGCTAGGGCAATTTTCACACCATCGTGAGGGTTTTATGACCAAACAAATGTCCTTTAGAGCGCGCATATTCGCAATCTTGCTCGCCTTGATGGCGTTGGCATCGCTTCCGACTATGGCGTTTGCACAATCCGATGCCATTACGCAGGCTGCCAATTTGGCCGTCGAGGCCATGGGCGATTACGACTTCCTCGAATTGGATTCCGCCGACGAAAAAATCATGAACGCGGTCCAAATCATCGAACAAAACGGCGTCACCGACCCGAAAGTCGCCGCCGTCTACGTCGCGCAAGGCGTCATCAGCTACGGGCGCTTTAAGGATTCCGCTAAGTCGATCGCCGACGACCGCGCGTTCTCGGCATTTCTCAAGGCACTCACGATAAACCCCGACGCCCAAATTCCTAGCGATTACCAAACGTCCGAACTCGAAGCCATCATGGAACGCGCGCGCAAGACGATTGCGAGCTCGCCCAAGGCCTCGATCGCCGCTTTAGCCGGCGTCAAACCGACGATTTCGCACAAGGGCGTTGCGACGAGTCAGCGTTGTGCTCCCATCGAAATCAATGCCAACGTTCCCGCTCACCCCGATGTCTATCGCGTCTTAGTCTACTACGGCGTCGACGACGTGCGCGGCTACGACAGCATCGAAATGAAGCCATCGGCCGACGTCAAAGACGATTTCGTCGCCATCATCACGGGGCTCGCCGCTCAAGGCGCAAAAGTCCGATACTTTATCGAGGCGACAAACCGCGAAGGCGATGTCGTCGCGCGAGTTGCCGACGAAGCACACCCCATCACGACGATGCTCACGGGCGAATGCGTCGGCTTTACCTCCGAAGAATTGGCGCTCAAATACGGCGATCCCATCGCCCAAGTCTCCATCATGGTCGGTACGGCCATGGGCATCGTCGGCGGCAGCGGCAGAAAGCAATCTCTCACTTACACGAAACCGAGTGGCCCTCATCCCGAAGTCACGATTTCGCGCGGTGTGGCGCCCATGCCACTACATTTGCGCGGTTCCGTCGTCTTCAATTTGCCCGCCGACCTCCAACTCGGCGCCTATATCCGCGGCCAAGTCATCAACATCGTCGGCGAACCGAATAACGGCAGCGAAGTCGAAAGCGCAAAAGTCGTCGGCAACATCATGGCAGGCGTCACGTTGCGCTACCTCGCCATTTCGCGCCAGCCCTATCGCCTCTACGTCGGCCTCGAAGCCGGCTGGGGCGGTGCAAACGCCACCGTCGACGCAGGCAGTTCATCCAACTTCAAATCCATCTACATCATCAAAGGCCCATTCCATATCGCCCCCGAAATCGGCTTCCTATGGACATTCCACAAAAACATCGGTCTAGCCGTCGAACTCGCCGTGCCCATCCACTTCCCCGACAAAATTAACGCCCATTTCGACTTGTCGGTCGGGCCTTACTTCCAGTTCTAATCGCCGACAATAGTCAAGATACGCGGCTTTTTTGCCGCGTTTTTTGATTTTTTTTGGAACCGTCTATGGCTGACGCCATACGCCGGTTCAAGCGTCTATGGCTGACGCCATACGCCGCTTTATTGGGAACCGTCTATGGCTGACGCCATACGCCGGTTCAAGCGTCTACACCCAGGACACGATGACTTCGCAAGTACAAATCATACAGCCGTTTAAATCGCGCTATACATTGCTCGAAATGCTGGGCCATGGCGGAATGGGCGAGGTCTACGTCGCCCACGACGACGAATTGGGGCGCGATGTCGCACTCAAACTCATCCACGAAGAGACGAGTGCTATTCCCGAGATGCGCATGTGCTTTAATCGCGAAGCGCGCGCCATTTCTTTGCTCCACCATCCAAACGTCGTCGATATCTACGATTTTGGTACGACCGAAACGGGGCAGATTTATCTCTCGACCGAACTCGTTCACGGCGATTCGCTCCACGGGATAAGTGCTTGCGAGTTGCCGCTTTGCACGATTCTCGATATCATGGTTCAGTTGCTCGAAGCCCTCGAATTGGCGCATAACCGAGGGCTCATCCATCGCGATCTCAAGGCAGAAAACGTCTTACTCACGTTTATGCACGGCAAACTCTGGGTCAAACTCGCCGATTTCGGGCTCGCCAGCTTGCCCACGATGCTCGATTCGACGGCGAGCTTGCGCGACGATACGAGCTTTGGCACGCCTGGATATATGGCGCCCGAACAAATCTTGCACGGCACGAATTACGTCGGACCGTGTACCGACATCTACGCCGCGGGGATACTGCTCTATGAAGCGCTTTCGGGGGTAATGCCATTCGATCGCGCCAATGCGCTCGAAACGATGCGAGCCCATTTGCAGGCGCCATTGCCCAAAATTGCTTGGCGCGCGCATTTGCGCCAAACACCCGAGTCCGTGCGCGATGCACTCGAAACGGTCGTCGGCGTTGCACTCAAAAAAGAACCTTGGCTCCGGTTCCTCACGGCGCGAGATTTTTCGCGGGCAATCCAAAAAATCGCTTCACAAGTGGCGAAAGAACAGCTCCCCGACGACGAATATATTGAAAAAATTCGCTCCGTATCGGCGTCACAACCCGAATCGGTATCGTCGGTCGTCCTCGAAAGACGCGATATTGGGGCAAAGATCCGCGCCTTCGAGGCGGCCGAAGATTCTGGGCTCTCGTCGCCGCCGCAATTGGCTCCATACGGCGATTCGAGCGAGCGAAGTGGATTGACGAAATCGCCCGAGGGCGGCGACCCGCAGACGAATTCTGGGCTTTTGAACTCGTCGTTTATGCGAGCCAAAGCACAGCTCTTCGATTCGATTATGGCGTCGGTTTCGTCGACGTTGGGCGCCGATTTCGAGTTTTATCGCGAAATTCTGCTTCGATCGTCGGCGCTTGGGGCGGAGTTTTGCCTCAACTTCGCCGAAGCCTTTTGGCGCAACGACGAAGACCGTGCTTTGGCAGATTGCTGGCGCGAAGCGTTGGCGGCTTGGGCACAGAATAAAATTCTCACATTTAATCAGCACTCAGAAGATACTTCGTCGTCGGGAACGTATACGCGCATTAATCGCACTCGTCTGCCTTGTGTCGTGACGGTATCGTTTACCGATCCGGCGTTTGTCGACGTCTGCAATGCCGCGCTCGGCAATCGAAAGTTGCGTGCACTCAAGGCACAAGCGGCAATGGCATTGACCGAAGTATGCGTCGAGCCAAGCGGTCAAGAGTTGTATAAAATTGCGACTTTTTGGAAAGAAGCGAATCAAATTACAAAATATGTGAAATGTTGTGCAGAATCTGCGCTTGTATCGCGTCGAAATCCCTACGCCGTCGATTACGCGTTTGCGGCGGCGCGTTTCGAAGAATTGGGGGCTTTTTACGATGCGATGATGACGGCTGGTGCCAAGGCGTCGAAACACGCACAGATCAATGCCGTCGACTGGCCCGTATTTTGGATTGCGGCAGCCGAAGTCGCCTTGGCGCTCGATCTGACGCCGCTCTACGACAAGAGTTGTGAGCGGATCAAGGCTTGGGTCAATGCGTTTTCGAAACCCGTCTATTTGGCGCATTTGCAAAGGCTCAATGCGCGACGCCATTTGCGCCGCGAAAATTACATGCGAGCGACCGAAATCGCCGCGCTGTCGTGCGATAGCTTTACGCTGTGCAACGAAGAAATCGAATGTGCGCGTTCCCAAGTCGTTGGATGCGACGCCGAGATCGCCATGGGCAACGTGCGCAAAGCGCGTCAGATGCTCTCGATTGCGATCGAAACGTTTAACCGCGTCGGGTTGAAGTTCGACATTGCGCAGGCGCAATGTCGCATGGCACTCATCGATTGGTGCGCCGGGCAACCCGATTTGGCGCGCGACAATCTCCAATCGTCTCAGATCGCCTTCCAAAAGGCTGGCGACTGCGTTTTATCGGCACTTGCCCAGTTACAACTGAATTTTATTCAATACCTCGACCATTCTACGAAAGACAATATCACCGCCCTTCGTCGTGTCGTTGAGACCGTCGCGCAATCGGGCGATGCGATATTGGCATCGCGAGCACACGTCATCGAGTTGATAGCTCTAGCACTCGATGCCGATTGGGAAGCGGTCGATTTGCTCGAAAGCTCGTTGCGCGCGAAAGCGGGCAAGAAAGGCCTTTTGCCCGAGATGAATGGGACTCTGGCTTGTATTCATGCGATGCACCATGCCACCGACGGGCAAGCCGAGATGGCGCAATCGGAGATAACGACGGCGATTGCGTATTTTGGACCGCATCGAAGGCGTGCGCGCGCGTTTTGCCATACGCTCTTGGGCATTATGTCGATATTTATGCACCAAATCCGCGGTGGTTTGCCGGCGTTTGAACGCGCGCGCAACGATTTCATGGCGCTCAACGACGTATTCGGTTTAGCTTGGGTTTGGGCGGCTCAGAGCACGCTCGCTTCGGTTTGTGGCGAATACGACGACGCCTTCTCGATGGCTCTCGATGGTCATGAGTTGGCGGCCAATGCCAATTTTAGAACGCAATCTTCGATAACGTCGATTATCGGGATCGTCGCCGCCGTTGGTGCGAAGCGATACGACAAGATTGACGAAATATTATTAGATGCAGACCCATGCATTCCGAATGTATTTCGAGGTTATTACAAGAAATGGCTAGAAAATAGCATACAATCGCTTATCGAAACGAATGTTCCCGATCTCATGCGCAAGGCGAATGCGATTCGTCAAAGATGCCGTCTATAGCAATGTATAGGTGCGAAAGATGCGCACTTTATCGCGAAATGAAGTACACTATTCGCGCCGTAGTTCGTAGAATGCGATAATTTTTATAGGAGACAAAGATCATGGCAGAAGCGAAAAAAGCGATACCCAAGAGTTTCAATTTGCGATCATTTTTTGGCGATTATTTCGACATCATTCGTCGCACGGGTAGCGATCGCGCCGAAGAGTTGATCGAACTCGTCGAGGAGCGCCGCAGTATGCAGCGTTGTGACGTTTGTGGAATGCCGATGAAGGAGCCAGCAAAGTCGCCGAAGCCATTTGTCGGGGCGTATTTATGCGATACGTGTCGTCGTCAGATTCAGCAAAGGTAGGCGTAGCCCAAAAGGGCGGGCGTATTGAGGCTAGGCGTAGCCGCCGAAATAGCCCGCCCGGCGGAGCGTATGCGATGGCCGTAGGGCGTCGCATAGCGTAGCTGCCGTAGCGTATGCACCGCAGGTGCATAGCGTAGGCGTCGCGCGGCGTATCGAGGCGAAGCCGAGATAGCCGAGCCCCGTAAGGCGTATCGAGGCGTAGCCGAGATAGCCGAGCCCAAGGAGAGGTATCATTTCGATTTGTTGTAAGTATTTGAAATTATTGAAGAATTTGGATTATCTGGAGCGAACGGAGGCGACATGCTCACGACAGAAGAGCGGCTTTTGGCGGTACAATTCAATTTGCGAGCGCGGCAATTGTTTTGGCGCGGGCTTTTGCCCGAGAATCACGAGGCGTTTGGGCTCGATGGCGATGCGCTCGTCGATTGGGTTTTGGCGTTTCAGGCGGCGAATGATTTGGCGCAAGATGGGTGTTTGGGGCCGTCGACGTTGCTCACCATTGCGGCGTTGGCGCGTGGCGGCGTGGGGGGCGCGATTGTAGGCGGGCGCGAAGTGGCGATAGACGGCGTTCGCGTGGCTCGGATGTTCGTGCCGGGCGACGAGGTCGCTGTCGTGCCCGATGTGTGTTGCGTTTTGTCGATGCCCGAAATTGCCAAGACGACGCGTGAACGATTAGCAGGAAATGCAAAAAAACGTGTACATTTTTCGATAGATAGCTCGAAAGGTTGCAGAGAATGCAGCTTAATCGTCCAATGGGCGGATCCCCTGCGAGCGGTGCCGTTTTGCCCAGAGCGCGAGACCGACGATTACCCGAGGGGGCGTCAGTGCGTGGGGGTCGAGGTCGAGAACTTTTTGATGTTGTATCAGATCGATGCCGATGAGCGGCATTGGCGGCGGCGGCGGCCGATGGTCAAGGCGACGATTCAGCACAAAGTCGTGTCGCAGCCCGTGTTGTATCGGGCGCAAGTGCGAGCACTCGATGCGTTGCTCGACATGTTTGCGCGTGAGTTGGGAATCCCCAAGGTGTTCCCGATGAAAGATGGCGAATACGATAATTCTTTGCTCGATGGCGACGTGCTCGATGGGTTTCGCGGGTGCTTGGCGCGGTACAATTACATTTCGGTCAATAACGAACCTGGTGCGGGATTTGCGGCGTCGCTCGAAACAATATTCGGTGAAATAGACCGAAAGAGCGAAAAAAAATCGGAGGCGGCGCGGTCCGTCGTGCCGATGTTCGACAGCTCGCAGTTCGACGAGGCGCGTCGATCGTTGGCTGAACACCCCGAGCCGACGGCGACATTTGGGATTGCGCACGAAGTCGATGCGCCGTTTAATTTGTCGGATGCGATTGCGGCGGCGTATTCGACGGGGCGTGGTGCGCGAGCGGCGAGATTGGCGGAGCGTTGCAAAAAATTCGACGATAGTTTGTAGATATTGAATAAGATATTTGTAATGGATAGAAGTTTGTATTTTTCGCATAGTCGGACGCCCGATTTGAGCGATTTGAGTTCGAATGCATGTTATGAGGCGTGGGTGGCGTATCGGGCGGCGCACGACGATGGAATCGATTTGAGCGTGAGCAATCCGACGGTTTGCGGGTTGCCGCAGATCGATCCCGATGTGGAGGCGCTTCGCGCGGCGATATCGGCGCATTATACGGCGTCTTCGCAGGGGTTGATTGTGGCGCGTGAGGCGGTGGCGGCGTATTATGGCGGCCGGGCGAATCCCGATGCGATTCAGCTGTTTGCGTCGACGAGCGAGGCGGTTGGTGCGCTTTTGAAGTTGCTGTGTGCGCCTGGCGATAGCGTCGTGACGTGTACGCCGACGTATCCGTTGCTCGATTGTTTGACGTCGCTCGAGGGCGTCGAATTGCGCGAGACTTCGTTGCAAGATTGCGCGGGCGAATGGATGATCGACTTTTGGGCGCTTGAACAAGTATGCGATTCGACAACGCGCGCCATTATTGTCGTGAGCCCAAACAATCCGACGGGGCATTGCATAAGATTTGACGAAATGGCCAAGTTGGTCGAATTTTGTGCAAGTCGATCGATGGCTCTCATCGTCGATGAAGTCTTTGGTGGGTACCGATTGCGCGACGACGGCGAATTGATGCCCGAGGCGGCGTCGACGTATTTTAACGCGGCAGGATGCGGGCTCGTCGTGAGTTTAAGCGGATTGTCGAAAGTTTGCGGCTTGCCCCAGCACAAATTGGGGTGGGGCGTTTTTGGAGGCGACCCTGGTGTCGTCTCGGAAGCGATGCAACGCATGAGTTATATCACCGATTCGACGCTGAGCGTTTCGGGTTGGGTGCAACGCATGGCGCCGTCGCTACTCGCTCGGCGCGGCGAATTTTCTTTGCCTTGTTTAGAACGATGCCGCACAAACCTTGCCATTATTCGAGAAATGTCGAATAAAATTGGCGTCAAATGGCGACTCGATCGCGTCGATGGCGGTTGGAGTGCATGTTTGCGGCTGCCTGGTTGGTGCGACGACGAATCGATTGCGACGCGGATTGCCGAGGCAGGTGTTCGCGTATTTCCGGGGAGTTTCTTTGGGTATCGGGATCGCCAGCCGACCCTCGTGGTGAGCCTCATCGTCGAGCACGATACGATGCGCAAGGGCATGGAACGCGTGATGCAGGTGATCGACGTCGAAGTTTGAGTTTGCGCATCAAATTTGATTTGCTCGGACCTCGCCGTATGCATTGCCGCAGAGCTACACACACAAATCATACAAAACTGCAACGGCCAATCAAAACCCCGCATATCGAAGCCTAGGGCACGATGTGCGGGGTAAGTTTGTCATCTCCCAACGGGAGATGTGCGGGGTAAGTTTGTCATCTCCCAACGGGAGATGAGCTACACGGGCATCGGGTGATGCCCGTTTGGACTAGTGAGCGGCGCTGCTATCGGCCACGGATTTTGTCGCATTGAGTGAGAATCGGGGTTTTGCGACTTCGGATTTAGGCGCTTCGGTGGGATCGGCGGGTTTTGCGAGGTTTGCGGGGAGGTCGAGGTCGATCATATTGAAGACGTCTTGCATGGGGGGGATGGATTTCAGCATCGATTTGAGGAATCCCGCGGTGGTCGAAGTGCCGTTTTCGCCGTTCATGGAATCCCAGACGGTGATCTTGTCGATCTTGATGTCTTTGATGGCTTCGACTTGGATCTTGAGTAGGTCGTCGATCTTGTCGGTCATCATGAGTTTGACGGCGGCATTGGGGTCGTTGTTGGACGATTTGACGAGGAGTGTGAAACCTTCGGCGCGTTTGGCGAGTTGTGCTTTGATACCTTCAGCTTGAGCTTGCATTTGAGCGAGCATGGCGTCGGCTTCACCTTTTGCCTTTCGTCGTATGGCTTCGGCTTCGGCTTCAGCGGCGATTTCGATGCGTTTCTTTTCGATTTCGGCTTTGACGATGACGTCGGCGTTCATCGTGGCTTGTTGACGAGCGGCACGAGCGAGCTCGGCTTTTTCTTCGGCGGCATAGGCTTCGCTGAGAGCGATGGCGTTTCGAACTTTTTCGGCACTATAGGCGCGTGCGCTAGCTTGTGCTTCGGCTTCGCGTCGATCGGCGGCCGAGATGGCGATGGCCGTAGCGGCTTTGTTTTCTGCGTCGATAGCTTGGCTATTGGCGTTTGCGATGGCGGCACGTTGCAAGCATTCGGCTTCTTTTTCGGCCGAAATGGCTCGCGTTTTTGCGGCGGCTTCGGCGGCAGCGGCTTGAGCGTTGGCGTTTGCGATAGCCGTACGCTGAGCGGTTTCGGCTTCTTTTTCGGCGGCAACGGCGCGTGCATTGGCGCTGGCAACGCCTTCGCGTTGTTCTTGGTCTTTTTGTGCGATGGCAATGGCTTCCATGGCTCTTTCGTTCTTTTCGCCCGTGTTACCTTCGCGTTCTTTTTCGGCGACGTTTTTCTTTGCCTCGTTGGTGGCCTTTGCGGCGGCTTCCATACCGAGTGCATCGATATAGCCCGATTCATCGCGGATATCGGTGAGGTTTGCGTTGATGAGTTTGAGACCGATTTTCTTGAGTTCTAGACCGACATTCTGCGAGACGGCATCCATAAATTTATCGCGCTGTGTATTGAGCTCTTCGATATCCATCGTCGCGATGATGAGGCGCATTTGGCCGAGAATGATGTCTTGTGCGAGGCTTTGGATGTAGTGAAGAGATTGCCCGAGTAGGCGTTCGGCGGCGTTTTGCATGACGCCGGGTTCGGTCGAGATACCGACGGTAAACGACGACGGAACGTTGACGCGGATGTTTTGCTTCGAAAGGGCGTTGCGCAAGTCGATATTCATCGAGAACGGGGTGAGATCGAGGAATTGGCATTCTTGGAAGATAGGCCAAATAAACGCCGCGCCGCCGTGAATGCACTTCGACGATCGCGATTCGCCATCGCTACCGCGACCGACTTTACCGTAGATGACCATGACTTTGTCGGCTGGGCATCGACGATATCGCTTGAGTATGCCTGCCACGATGATGAGCAAAACGATGACGCCAATGATGGCGATGGGAATGATGAATTGATTCAGAAGGTCTCCGAGCATTGAAATCCTCTTAAAAAAGTATGAAAAATGAACAACGCCCAATTGGGCGTTGCAAAAGGTAACAAAAATATCACTCCATGATTTCGGATTCGCGCTGAACGACGAGCACATCGTCGCCTTGGAGATCGACGATGCGGACTTTCGTCCCCGTTGGAATAGACGTCTTATCGAGGCTAACGGCTTGGCATTCTCGCAAACTGCCATTGATGACGACGTTGACTTTGCCTTCTCCGAGCTCCATGGGGGGAATGGTGAGGTAGACTTCGCCGATTTTTCCGATGGCGAGCGATATCTTGAGATTGCCGCTTTCTTGCATATTGCGCAGGAAGCGGATGAATTGGATCGTGGCAAACATTTCGACGAAGCCCGAGAAGAGCCCCGCGATAATGGAAACGAGATGGGAATCGGAAAAGCTGTAGGCGAGAATTGCGCCCCACGAACCCACGGCGAGGAAAGACAAGATGCCGATGACCGAAAAATAACTGATGCCAGTTGCGTCGGCGCAATCGACGTCGTCGACGTCGAGCCCATCCGATGCGCTCGAAATGCCAAAGATGAGAAAAATGCCTTTTAATACGAACAGCCCCGTCGAAATAATGGCTATTCCGTAGAGAATTTGCTCGAATAAGGTCATCGACATAAACCAATCTAGCATAAACATCTCCTAAAGCCGCCAAGCGACTGAGCTAGTTGTTTCGGTTGCGCCACTTTGCGATGAACAAAGCAGATGCATAACTCGCCGAATCTCCGATCATTATACCGTTTAATGGCGCGACGATTCAACGATAAACGGCGACTATAGGCGCGTGTCGTACATATATCGTCGATATGCAGTTTGCGTTGTCTATGTCGACGCGTTTTGCCAAGGATTCCCCGATTTGACGGCTTTTGGGAATCGCAAAACCATGTATGATTGGATGGCTGTGGGGAATGGATCGAGCGATTGGGCATGCAAGAGCGAGTTATAGGCGTCGTTGAGCGAGAGAGCGCGGTTCGTCGGGTTGCGGCTGAGAATACCAGCCTCGACGAGTTTTCCAAACACGATGAGGAGCTCGCGGGGGTCGAAATAGCTCAATATGCCATAAGTCGAGAGTGCCATATAGCGCGGATCTTCGGTGTGCGCCGTGAGCATATTGGCGAGATCGCGGTGTGTGGCTTGAAGTCGAGCTTTTTGGGCGCGAAAGGCGGCGCACATGCATTTGATCAAGACGAAGTGAAGCGGTTCGGGCGGGAATCCGACTTCGGATCCGTTTTGGGCGCGAAGCGACATGGCATTGCAAATGTCGCAATGATGGCAATTGTTGACGCGCTTCGCCTCGGCGCTGCCGAAATAGTCGAGTACGAATTTTGTTCGGCATCTATCGCTATAAATATATTTTAATAAGGAACTGAGGCGGTTTTCAGCAACTTTCTTCTGTTCACCGTCTTCGCGGCAGAGTCGTTTGAACGTCGTCGCAGGCGTTGGGTCGTTCCAGATGAGCGGGTCGGTGCCCGGATCGATATTGTCGTGAGCGGGGGCTCTGACGACGATTTCCTGCGAGAGAAGTTGTCGAAATGCCGTGTTGAGTTTGGCGCGATGTTTCGATTTTGCCGCTTCGATGAAAGGCGTGGAATCGATCATCGCTCCGCATTTTGGGAGTTTTGAGCGCGAAGCCTCGGCGAAGGCGGCAAAGATCATCTGATACGTTTCGATCCCCGGGTAGGCGTTGTCGATGAAGCTAGATTGTATTTTGGCATCGACTTTAGAATAGAGCATGATGCACGTGGCGGGTTTTCCGTCGCGCCCAGCGCGCCCTGCCTCTTGGGTATAGGCTTCGACGCTCGAACTCATCGAAACGTGTAAGACGTATCGGATATCTTTTTTGTCGACGCCCATGCCGAAAGCCGTCGTCGCGACGAGGCAGTGAAAAGCGTCGTCCATGAACAGCTCTTGAATGTGCGATCGCTCTCTCGGTTGCAATTTGGCGTGGTAGGCGCCGACGCTTAGACCGTGATCGGCGAGGTATTGGGCAATGTCTTCGACTTGGCTAATCGTCGCGGCATAGATGATGCCGCAACCGTCGCATGGTTGTGAGAAAGATTTCGATCTCTGAATTCGATTTCGAATAAAATTCAATATAAATTCGTATTTTTCATTTTTCGTTCGACAAATCATCGCACCGTAGAGGAGGTTTTTCCGGTCGAATCCGAGGATATGCGTATGGGGGTCGACGAAATGGAGCTGTTCGACGATATCCCTTTGTACATCGGTCGAGGCAGTCGCGGTGAGTGCGATGGTGGTGGGGTTTCCGAGCGATTGGCGCAAAGCGCCGATTCGTCGGTAATCGGGGCGAAAATCGTGCCCCCATTGGCTGATGCAGTGGGCTTCGTCGACGGCTAAGAGCCCGATTTTGACGCGTTGCATGAGCGACAAAAAGGCCGACGATTTCATGCGCTCGGGCGCGACGTATAGGAATTTGATGCGCTCATGGACGACGGCATCGATGATGTCGTGTTGCTGCGCGAGCGTTTGTAGCGCATTGAGCCCTGCGGCGGGTATGCCACGAGCCAAGAGCGAATCGATCTGGTCTTTCATCAGGGCGATGAGGGGCGAAATGATGAGCGTTAGCCCCGGAATCATGAAGCCCGGCAACTGATAGCATAAGCTCTTTCCGCTCCCCGTCGGCATGACCGCTAGCGTATCGTGCCCCGATAAGACATCGCGAATAATTGCCTCTTGCCCGTCGCGAAACCGATCGAGTTTGAACACGTCGTTTAAGACTTGATGCGCATTGGATTCGCGCTGGAGTCTATTCGGTTCGGGGCAATTCATGAAATCGAGTCTCCAAAGTAGAAATCGAGATAGTCAAAAGGCGTTTGCGGGCATCGCATGGCGTCGCAAGCCCCCATGGCTAGCTCGCAGGCATCTATCACATTTGGCGCCCATTCGGGGGAATTTAGCTCCGAAAAATGAACGCAAGAAAAATGAACGCAAAAAAAAATCAATCGAACACATACTTCATTCGATTTGTTCGCAAAAGAACGACATACATGATAAACACCGCCCAATTGTGGCACATGTTTTTGAACAGCATCGCGCTGTAGTTCGCCGCAAAAGGCAAATCCCGTGTGTGGAATATGTATGTCAAAGGAGGATTATGACCGTCATTCCATGGGTATCATTTCTGCTACTCGTGTTCTTGCTTTTAGCGCTCGACTTGGGCGTATTAAATCGGAAAGTTCACGTCATTCACACGAAAGAAGCACTGAAATGGACGTGCTTCTGGATCGCACTCGCCCTGTTGTTTACGGTGGGCATTTATTTCATGTACGAAATGCACTGGTGTGGCATCGGTCTGCACGAAGGTGCGAACGAAAACGGCACAGAAGCGGCCATCGACTACCTCACGGGTTACATCATCGAAAAAGCGCTCTCACTCGATAATATCGCCGTCATGGCCATGATATTTGCGTCGTTTGGGATTCCGTTAAAGTATCAGCATCGCGTCTTATTCTGGGGCATTATCGGTGCCCTCGTCTTCCGCGGCATCATGATCGGCGTCGGCGCGGCAGCCGTCTCGCAGTTTGGCTGGGTTTTGTACATCTTCGGCGCCCTCCTCATCTACATCGCCATCCATTCGACGTTCTTTGGCGACGATGACACCGATCCCAAAGATAAATGGATTACGAAATTCCTCATGAAGCACACGCGTTACACGGGCGAAGTCGAGGGGATGCACTTCTTCAAACGCATCGATGGGCTTCTCTATCTCACGCCGCTGATGGTCGCCCTCATCGTCATCGAAGTGAGCGACATCGTCTTTGCCGTCGACTCGATTCCCGCCATCTTCGGCATCACGACCGATCCGTTCATCGTCTTTACGTCGAATATCTTTGCCATCCTCGGGCTTCGTTCGCTCTACTTCGTTTTGGCGAGCATCATCGAACGCTTCTCGCTATTGAAATACGCGATTTGCTTCATTTTGATATTCGTCGGCGTGAAATTGCTCATGCCCGCAGGCTACGAACTCGTCAATTGGGCACTCGGCACGAAGTACGAAGTCTTCCACTTGCCGAACTGGACGAGCTTAGCCGTCGTCGCAGGCGCCGTTATTGTGGGCATCGTGGCGAGCATATGCTATGAACGCAAACATCCACACGAAGCTGCCCCCAAGCCCGCCGACGAAGACGACGCCGAAGCCAAATCGGCAAAAGCGGCCGAAGCGGTAGAAGCCGTTGGATTGGCCGAAGCGGTCGAATTGGCCGAAGCTGTCGAAGAGGCCGAAGCGGTTGAATCGGTCGAATTAGCTGAGGCGGTCGTAGAGGCAAAAAAAGAGGCAGATTCACAAACGCTCGTCGTCGAATGATTGCCAATGCGAACTGAAGAATATTCGTTATTCTAGAAACTATGTCGCTTAGAATTCGATTTTAGGCGACCACCTTACAAATAGCGCGATTTCGTGCGGGCGTGCTTTTGGCGCGCCTGCCGTTCGCATTCCACCGACGACCCACAGCGGCGTTTTGCCGTCGCACAAAACGGGCCATTGGGCTCGCAGGGGCTCTGGAACGCCTTGACTTCTCAACGCTTCGCGCGTTTTCGTCACGCGTCCGTCGCTCGTCGTTAGCGTGTCAAATTCGTGCGCCGGGCAAAGCCTTAGAGCGGCATCGGGGGCAATGCAAAACGACGCAAAGTGTGGCGTATTGGGCATTTCGTCGCATGCTGCCGCGCGGAATATGGCGAGCGATCCAAACCCCGCGACGTCGAAAGGCGTGGCGTTGCAAGCGGGCACGTCGAAAGCCTGCCAAATCGATGATTGTGCCGCGGGCGCAGTCGCACAAAAGCCGCGCGACGACGCGTAAATCGCCATCGAACCGCATGCGCACAGCCGGTGCGTTTGTGCATTTTGTCGAATCATCGCCAACGCTCGCATTATCCAGTCGTGCGATGGGCAAGCTTGCGGCGTAATGCAACGCGCCATGTGTCGCAAAACTTGGGATTGTGCACCGATGTGAAGAACATTCCATTCTTTGCGCGATACATAAAATGTTTTGGCGTCGATTTCGTGTGCATTTGCATAATATTCGGCAAACGACGAGACTGCACTGGCATCTTGTGCGACGTTGAGCAGCGATCGATAAACATTCGCTCCAGCCGTCGAAACTTGCATAATATTCGGTAAAATCTCGTGTCGAATGCGGTTTCTCGTATAAATATCGTTATTATTCGTCGGATCTTCGGCCCATTCGAGTCCGATATCGCGCAAAAACTGGCAAATATCGGCTTTCGAGCACGCCAAGAGTGGTCGCACGAGCCGAATGCCATGGGCGATGCGCACGGGCGGCATGCACAGCCCTTCGGCACCACACCCGCGCCCCAATCGCCAAATGGCAGTCTCGACGTTTTCGTCGCCATGATGAGCCAACGCCAACGCCGCGTTTTGCTCGTTTGCCAACGCCCCAAAAAACGCCTCGTAACGCGCCGATCGCGCCACCGCCTCGACATTGCACGCCACATCGCCCAAATTGAGCAGCGTTTCGATATGGGGCAACGCCAATTTTTCTGCAGTTGTGCGCGCAATTTCTGAATCGTATGCATCGTTTCGCAATCCATGTCGAATATGATGCGTTCTCAGCGACACATTCGCCCCCGATTGATGCCGATACGCCGCCAACAAAGCCGCCAAACCGACGCTATCGGCACCGCCGCTCAGTGCAATATCGATGTGCAGAATATTCGAAAAAATATTGTATTCGTGAATAAAATTCAAAACCGTTGCGTATAGCGCATGAACGGCAATGCGTTGAAAGATATCGGGCATCGTTTGAACCGCAAACTGTATCGGCTAGGGAATGGCTTGTTTTTGGGGGTGTCGCTATGGCCTGGTGGCCATACGCGCCACATTGAGCGCGTCTATTGCCCATTCGGGCAATACGCCGCTTTTGCAGGGCTATGGCCCGGTGGGCCATACGCCCTGCGGTGTCGCTATGGCCTGGTGGCCATACGCGCCACATTGAGCGCGTCTACATCTTCCAATAATCGACGGCGAAGAGCGATTTTCGCCAGTGGGCTAGGGTAAAATCGCCTTTGGCCAGGAGGTAGTAGTTTTTCTGATTTCTATGCAAGACGATGGCATTATGGGCGAGGTTTTCGGGGGTAATGGGCAAATCGAATTTGATGGGGACGTTTGCGGGAGCGACTTTTCGGGTGTCCCACGAGACGAGTACGGGCTCGACGTTGTCGATGCTCAGTTTGACGACGAAGCAAGTCGCATCGGGACGCGAGTTGTTGGGTAAGACCGAAGCCGCCTCGCCGGGTTTCTGTGTCCAGGTGCCGATCGTCGAGAATTGGTCGTCTTTGAACATTTCTGCATCGATCGGTTTATTGCAGTCGACGGCGACATGTGGATTGAGTTTTTCGACTTTGACGATGATCGGTGCGTCGGTGGCATTGATAAACGAGACGTCGGAGATCATGAGGTTGCCATCGAAGCTGGTGAGCGTGCGCGGTGGGGGAGCCGTGCCCGAGGCGATGCTCGCGAACGAAGCGACGAGAATCGCTGCAGCTGGGACTAAGCGATCGCGGCGCAGCGCGCTCACCAGCGGGCGCAGACGCGGATAGACGGTATATGAAACGATGAGCATGGGGAGCGCGACGAGGTCGGTCGGATCGAACCAGATTTGCCCCGACAGCGATAGCGCGTTGAGAATTGCGACATAGAGAGAGCCCGCGGCGGGGATGAGTTTGATGGCGCAGAAAGCTAGCCCCGTGGCGATGTGTATGCCTGCCCAAACTCGGCGATTGCGCCATGGTATGAGAATCGCCAAGAGAAGCGGAAAGACCATGAGACCGGCAAAATCGCTGAGTTTCCCAGTGATAATGCTTGGCAAAAGCCCCGATCCTTTGAGCACAAAATCGTTTACGACGAGGACGACGAGCATGAGCCACCAAAGCGGGTGGCGAATCGCATCGATCGGATTGAATGATTTCATCTTCGATAGCCTATGAAAGAGATGATTGGGGGAGAATACGAGCCAATGATGACGGGCATTCCGAATATCGCCAAACGAAATCCGTGCCATATTATTCGTTTTTTTGACTTTGCGCGTTTGGATGAACAATAAAATACACAAAGATTTTTCGATATGATAACACGCGCGTGCACGTGGCGAAACGGATTACCGCAAAGGCAATGTGCAAATTGTGTAGAAGAGGGTTTGCGCAGCGGCCGCGTGCCATGCGCAGCAAGAGCGAGGGAATTTAGCGAAATATGCGCAATTATCCTGTCTATACCGTGACGCCAAAGGCGGAACGGAGTTTGAGAAATGGTCATCCGTGGGTTTTTGGCGACGAAGTCGTGCAAATGACGCCAGGCGAGGCCACCGACGGTTCACTCGTCGATGTGCGCAGTGCCAAAGGCGCTTATCTTGGAACGGGATTCGTCAATCGCAAGAGCAAAATCCGCGTGCGCGTCATATCGACCAATGCCAACGACAAATTCGACGAGCCCTTTTGGCGTCGCCGCATTCGCTACGCACTCGCTTATCGCAAAACGGTGATGGGAAGCGATTTCGGGGCTTGCCGACTCATCTTCGGCGAATCGGATCAATTTCCCGGTTTTGTCGTCGATAAATTTGGCGATGTCTTGTCGGTTCAAGTGATGTGCTTGGGCATAGACTTGATTAAAATGCAGCTTTTCCGCATACTCATCGAAGAATTGTCGGAACTTGGTGAGAATATACGAGCGATATACGAGCGCGGCGATGTGGCGACGCGCGGTCTCGAGGGGCTCGAACAGACGAAGGGATTTGTCGAATTGCCCGGATTGTCGACGGATTTGTCGGGTCACGTCGCAATCGAAGAAAACGGCATATCGTTCGACGTCGACTACATCGATGGTCAAAAGACGGGATATTTTCTCGATCAGAAGTACAACCGTCGCGCGGTGATGAATTTGGCACGAGGGCGCCGCGTATTGGATTGTTTTACGCATACGGGAGCATTTGCACTGCATGCCGCAAAGGGTGGCGCGTCGCACGTGACGGCGGTCGACGTATCGGCTTATGCGCTCGAACGGGCGCGCGACAACGCAACGCGCAATGGGCTCGATGACGTCGAATTCGTCTGTGCCGATGTATTCGAACTCTTGACGGCACGCGATGAGCGCGGCGATCGCAGCGACGATTTTATCATTCTCGATCCGCCGGCGTTTACGAAGAGCCATGCGACGGCGCGATCGGCATATCGAGGGTATAAAGAAATCAATCTCAAGGCGATGCGGCTACTGCCGCGCGGCGGCTATTTGGCGACGTGTTCGTGCTCGCATTTTATGAAAGACGACATGTTTCGGCAGATGCTCGTCGAGGCCTCGCACGATGCCAATGTGAGTTTGCGGCAAATAGAGGCGCGCCAACAGAGCCCCGATCACCCGATATTGCTCGACGTTCCCGAGACGAATTATCTCAAATTCTATTTGTTCCAAGTCGTGTAGTTGGGGGAATGTTGGCGACATGATGAAGCGGTATATTCGCGCGATAGGCGTATGGATTGGCGCCTTATCGATTGGAATGGCGGCAATCGGATGCCAAGTCGGCGTCGTCGAATCGCAACAATTGACGGCAAAGGCGGTTAAATCGTTCGAAAATGGGCACTTCGAGACGGCGACGAGCACTTTGCAACAAGCCCTCGATCGCGATCCCAATAATGGCGATGCGCTCTATTGGCTCGCTCGCATCGACATGAAATACCAAGATTACCAGGCGGCCCAGCTCAAGTTGCAGAGCGCTCTCGGTATCGCGCCCGACAATTTGATGTATTCTTCGGCTCTGATCGAAGCGCATCAACGATATGGCGAGAGGCTGGCGCGCGAAGGGGATTTCGACGCCGCCATCGGCGCATTTGGATCGTGTGCGCGCGCCGCCAAAGACCACGTCGATCGCGATCGCTACGACGCCGAGGCGCATCTGAATCGGGCTCGTTGTTTGCGGCAAGCTCGCGATTACAGAGCAGCTGCCCAAGCGTACGAAATGGCGATTCGCGCCAATCCGTTTCTCAAAGACGATATGGGCACGACGGTGCATTATAAAGAGCTCGCCGAACTCTATAAAAGCTTCGGGTTTTTCGATAGTGCTATACGCGTTCTCAACAACGGGATTTTGAACAACATCGATGATGGCATGCTCGAAATTACGCTCGCCGATGTATTGCGTGCGAAAGGCAACTTTGCCGAATCGCTCGCACATTACGAGCGTGCCGAAAAGTATTTGACCGATAAAGATAAATCGATATTGCGTGCGATACCGGCCATGTATGGGGCAGGGATGGCTTCGTATGGGCTTGCGCGTCACGAAGAATCTTCGATGAATCTTCGAGAATCTGGTGATTTATTCATAAAATCTAGGGAATGGCTGAATAAATACATCGAATCGTCGCATTCGTCGGAAGATCGTTTGCGAAGGGCTAGCGCGGTTCAATGGATAAAGATCATCGATCGGAAGTTGGAAAAAGACGCGATAGGCAACGATATCGAAGAAGGTGAATGAAATTTGAGGAATAGAAAATGTCAGAAATCGTCATAAGTCATGCGATAGAATTGGCGACGCAAAAAGTCCTTGCGTTGGCGTTTCACCCCGATGGTCGCCGTTTGGCGGCGGGCGATCGAGATGGTTTTATCCACATCATCGACGCCGAAACGGGAGAAGTATTGCGCACGCTTGGGCGTCATGTCGAGTTCGTCTATGCGTTGGCGTTTGACCCCGATACGGGTCATTTGATATCGAGTGGGAAAGACAAGAGTCTACGCGTTTGGAATATCGACGATGGCACGTTTATCCGCGATGAATCGGGGATATTTATGGGTGCGGCGGCTCGCACGCTCTCGGCGCAAGGGTGTCGCCAGAATGTGCGCAGCCATACGATGACGGTGCGCACGATAGCGTGCGAGCCTGGCGGAGTGATGGCGACGGGCGCGCAAGATTGCAAAGTGAAATTTTGGCGCCATGGTGATCCGATTCGAACGTATGATTGGCATAGCGCGCCCGTGACGGCGGTTCGATTTGCGCCCGAGACGGGGATTTTGTATTCGTCATCGCAAGATCGGACGATTCGATCGTGGAATGAGACGACGGGCGCCGTGATTCACAAGTATTGTGGTCACAATGCGGGGATTTGTGGTTTCGATTTTATCGACGAGTCGCGATTGGTATCGGTCGACGAGAGCGGGATCGTCATTTTATGGCATACGGCGTCGGAATCGATCGACAGCATCGTGTATACGGCTTCGCGCAAGTTGACTTGTGCGCATTACGATAGAACGTGCGAGCGGTTGATATTGGGGGCGGAAGACGGTGCGATAGAAATCGTTCATCTGCGCGATATTGTCGCTGGGTCGCCCGATGTCGACACGGCAGTGTGTTCGATGCGTTTACACGCCAGTGCAGTTCGTTGTATAGATAGTGCCAGTGGTCGCATTGCCTCGGGCGATAATAGCGGCAAGGTGATGATTAGCGTAGAGGTGTAGAATGAAGCGAATCGGGCTTTGTACTTTGATATTCGCGTGTTTTTTGTGTTCGTGTAATAAAGATGAATCGGTCGAGAATGCGACGCAAAAAGACACGGGGAAGTTGCAGACGCAGGCACTCGAGAGGGAAGGACTCGACGTCGAAACGCTCGATATCAATGGCGATACGGAGCCCGATCAGTGGATTTACAAGCGCGATGGCGCAGTGCGCTATATACAGCGCGATTTTAACTTCGATGGCATCATCGATTTGACCGAGTTTTACGAAGGTAGCAAACGGGTTCGCGACGAAATCGACCTCGATTACGACGGGATAGTCGATTTAATCGTGACGTATAAGAACGAAGTTCCCGTTCGCAAAGAATATTCGGTCGATTTCGAAGGGAATCGACATGGCGTGCAATATTTCGACGAAAAAGGCAATCGCACGCAGATCCATCGCGATACGAATGGCGATGGGAAACTCGATACGATAGAATATTTCGAGTCGGGGTCGGAAAGTCCCGTCCGAGTCGAGGCGATAAAACCTAAGCAGTCGGCAGAATAACAATATATTGGTTGGTATATGAGTGACATATCGCGCAGTTATTTTTATGCGCTTCAGAATTTATTCGTCGCATCGGACTTTTTGACATATGCGACACAGGGCTTGATGATCGCCCATGATTTGTCGCAGCGATCGAATGCGTCGTTGACGTGTTTTAACGTATTGGAAAAATTCCCCGCAATTATGCGCGATATCGTGTTCCCGTATGCAGCAATGGGTAGCGATGAAGTCGAAATATTGAACGAATTGCGCAATGGAATTGCGGCGCGTGGGCAACGATACATCGAGAATACGATGGGGGCAGACGCGAGTCATGTGCGTTTGAAAGTCGATTTTGCGCGCGATTCGATGGCGAAATCGATATTGCATGCGGCCTCGGATACGAATGCCGATTTGATGTTTAGCGGTGCTTATGGCACGAAACCGCACACGACGGGGATTATCGGGAGCATGGCGGCGACGTTTGTCGCCTATACGCGCATACCGCTCTATTTGATCAAAGATCCGACGCAACATGCGCCGCACAAAAAAATCCTCGTCGCATTCCTCGATCCGTCGATCGATGCCCAACTGCTCGCTTGGGCGGTGTCGTTTGCGATGTTTTACCCCGATTCGGATATCGAAATCGTGTCGCCAGTGCCCGATATCGAGCATTGCGATCCGTTTAAGGATTATGCGGGATTTGCGCCGAGCGAGCGCCAAATCGAGGCGGCTCGCGTTTGCGTGACGCAACGTGCGAAAGTGGCGGTGCAGTCGTTGAGCGTGCCGTTTTTGTACGAGCCGCATGTGAAACAGATGAGCTTTGGTCACCATGCCCCCGTTCAATCGACGGCGCAAGCGGTGCTCGAGACGGCCGACAAAATCGGTGCCGATTTGATCGTCGTGCCGAGTTCGCAACCGTATCTCGATAGCGATAACCCGTTGCGCGGCATTGCTCGAACGGTGACGGAATATGCGAATCAGAATTGTCTCGTCATTCCCGTGGCTTTTTTGAAATCGGGACGCTAGGCCGTTTTGCCGAGTTTTTCGACGCTTTTTGAGAGCTATTGCTTTTTGAGAGCTATTGCTCCAGTGGAAAATGAGACGAATGGCGCGGTGGAAGCGCCGGAGGCGCAAAGAGCGGCGTATGCGCGCAACGCAAGTGAGCACATAGCCGCGCAAGGCGCGCCGTATTGAGCGATAGCGAAATGGGCGCGCAAGAGGCGCCGTATTGAGCGGCAGGCGAAATAGGCGCGCCAGTTGCGCGTATTGAGCGGCAGGCGAAATAGCGCAACCAAGAGGGCGTATGCGCGCAACGCAAGTGAGCACATAGCCCGACGGGCTCGGCGCGTAGCCCGTCGAGGGCAAGCGCGAGCAAAAGGCGTTAAAAGAGAATAAAATGCAAGATTAGAAGGGCGATTGCTTAGATTCTTCGGTTTTTATGGTGTGAATTGGCAGTTCGACCGAGGTGGTGTACCACAAATCTTTGATGCGGACGAGTGGCAGGAGCCAGTAATCGTCGCCTTTTGTGCAGAGGACGACGACGGAATTTTGGACGTCGGAGCCGGCGACGATGCGCGTTTCGATTTCGCGTTTGGGGTGGATGCGGTTGAGGATGGTTTGCTTCCATGTTGGGACGATGGCTTGCCAGATGGTGGGGAGGTCGATGTCGGGTTCGGTGTCTTTTGGGATGGCGCATAGGTCGAGCGCGATGGTGTAGGCGCGAGTGGCTTGTGCGGTGAAGAAGGCGTTGGCGGTGGCGACAGGCGTGTGGTGCGTCGGTGGGAGGATGGCGGTGCGGTTGACGACGGCGGAGATGATGGCGAGGACGACGAAGACGAGGCCGACGATGGTGTCGATGGCGAGGCCGAAGATGACGATGGCGATGGAGATGAGGATGGGAATGACGGGGATGTGGACGCGGAAGATGCAGGCGTGTGGATAGATTTGGTAGAGCGCAGGGTCGGGGTTTGGAATGTCGATGAGGTATTTGTCGTCGACGGTGTAGGGGCGGAAATTGGAGTAGATGAGGGATTCGTCGATGGGTGAGGCGCCGCTGTTTTGTGCGTGTTTGACTTTGTTGAGCTCGCCGCGGCGGATGATTTCGAGGTTTGCTTGGTTGAAATCGTAGTCGACGCCGCTGACGCCGCGCAGGAGTTCGTTGTTGGCGGGCGAGGCGCCTTTTGCGAGGAATTCTTCCGACATGTCGTTTTGTGCGACTTGTCGAGCGATATCGTCGTCGTTATGTAGGCCGAATCGTCGTGCGCTATCGTCGTATTTGTCGACCGATGGGTTGCTTTGGCTCGAATCTAAATTTGCGAAATTGCGTCGATTTTCGAATTTTCCTTTGTCGTCATCGATTGAAGGCGAAAAGAATGCAGAGAAGTTGTCGTCGTCGCCGTCGTCGCTTTTGCCCGAGCCCAAGAAGCTTGCGGGGATGTTGGCCAGGCTTGCGCTTGGTGGCTTTGGATAGTCGAGTGGTGGTGCTTGGTCGAGGTCGATGGCGTAGGCGCGAGTGGCTTGTTCGGCGTTTTTGGGCCGTTGTAGTTTGGCGTCTTCGAAGAGGTCTTTGACGTGGAGATCGTTGGATTGCGATGGGAGCGACGTGATTTCGTTGGCGGAGTCGGGATCGGTTGGGAATTGGATGGAACCGCGTCGCTTTTTGTCGGCTTGGAGTCGCGTCGAATTGGGATCGGTGGCTTGACGCATGGGAGTGGGGTTGGGATCGGGCTCTGGGGGGGCGCTGCCATCGGGAGAGAGGAGAAAAGCCATGATTTCTTCGCTCGGTTGGATGCGCGAAGTCGAGACTTTTCGGCGTTCGATGGGCTCGTCTTGGACGGGGGCAAAATTGCGCCGTGGCGTCGTTTGGCAGAATGCCTTGATGTCGTCGAGCATTTGTTGGTAGGCGTCTTCGTCGTGAACGGTGAGGACGCGTCGACGTTTGAACGTCGTGTAGTCTTTCGACGATGCATCGTGGATGTCTTTGCCGAGGAATTGGGCGAAATCGCGGCACGTTTCGTAGGTGCGATCGATTTCACTTTGCGTTCTGTCGCCGCGCCGTCGGAGGTATTCGGCGAGTTCGCGGGCGAATTGTTCAGCGTAATCTTGTGGGGCATTCCAAGGCATAGGGCAATCCATGCAAAGACGATAGCCCGCTTTTTGGGCTATTGAGATGATATTATTGGGTTATGTTGAATATCGCGCTAGCCCGCGGGGAATTTTGGGGCTATTGAGATGATATTATAATGATAGCCCCTTAGCAGGGGCTATTTTGCGTGGTGGTTATGTCGAATATCGCGCTAGCTCGCGGGAATTTTGGTTAATTGACGATGGGGGTGGTGGTGATGATGGTCGTTTCTGAGCCCCAAGCGAAGGCGTCGAGCAAGACGAGTGAATCGCGTTGATGCCCGTAGCCCGAATTCGTCGTGCCCGATGATTTTTTTTGCCCGGCATCGAAGATGATGAGATCGAGGGTGAATTCCTCGCCCCCCGAGACGGGGACAGAAGTTTTGAGCCAGCTCGTGGCGCCGGCGTCTGCAGCCGAAAAATAGCCAGCTAGCGAGCTCGTGCCACCGCTACAGTCGCTACAACCTTTGGTTTTTTTACATTTTGATTTGTCGCATTCAGTGAAGAAGGCGTTGTTGACGGAGATGGGGTTTTTGTTTTCGTCGAATGCGATGTTGTGATCGGCGGGAATCGCCTTGTTAGTGGGCGAATCGACGAGGGCTAGGAAAAAGTCGTTGTAGTCATCGCAGACGAATTTGGGGTATTCTTTCGAGAAGAATTTGAACTGGAACGAGAACGAACGAGCCGTTTGCGGTGCTTTGAGTTTGAGTCGTAGCATGACCGAGTCGTTTGCTCGCGTATCTTTTCGCTCGCCACCGCAAATCGTGCTCATAGGGAGCACGCCGTTGTGCGCGGCGAGGAAGACGGCAGGTGCTTCGACTTCTGTGCCTACGCATTGGGAATGCTGTGTGTTTTCGATGCCGGCGGCTTGCCCCGACGATAAGACGGCCATATTGTGATTGGTGACGTCTTTGAGGTTGAAGTCGATGGGTTTGACGACGTTGCCCAACGATTCGAGCACGGCGATTTGTTGCGATGGGGAGATTTTGGCGACGTTTGAACCACAAATGTTTTCGTTCGCGCTTTGCGGTAGTGGTGTGCCATCGGCGAGGAGGAGTTCAGCGCTGACGAGTCCTTCGCAGATATCCATAGCTTTTGCGAGTTTCATCGCATCGTCTGCAGTAACTTTTGCGTTTTGCGCAAGTTTATGCGTTCCAGTCGAGCAACTTTGGAATTTTGCGTCGGTCAAAGTCGGGGCATTGGGATCGATTTTTCCGTCGCAATTGGCATCGACGCCGGCATAATCGCTTGTGCCTGGGTGGATAGCCGAAGTGTCGTTGACTTTACACGACATGTCTTCGGGGCAATCGATTTTGACATTGCACGATTCTATGCTGTCGCAGCAGTCGCCTTGGCCGCGCGTATAGCCGTCGTGGTCGTAGTCTTCGTCGGCATCGATCGTGCCGTCGCAGTTGTTGTCGAGACTGAGATCGAGCGTTTGTCCGTCTTCGGCTTTGAAGATGGGGCCGACAGCGCCTTTGCATTCGCTCCAATAGATGTCGTCGAAGCCGTCGTTTTTGTAAACGGTACACGTTTGCTTGCCGTATTTGCAAATGCCTTTGCCTGCTGTGCCTTGGGCATAGGGATAACATTGTTGTGTTGCGCCTGGCGTGCATTCGCACGAGGTGGTGAAAGACTCGCAACCGTTGGCAGCGTCTCCGTCGCAATCGACATAGCCATCGGCGCATTTGCATTGTTTGCCGTCGCAAACCATATTAGGAGCACACGCCTTGTTGCATCCGCCACAGTGTAGCTCGTTGTTGGCGATGTTGACGCAGACGCCGGCACACGTGCGAGCATTGTCGCCTTTGCACGAGCTAGAGCATTGTCCATCTTGGCAGAATTGGCCGGGGCTGCATTTCGTTTCGCAACGGCCGCAGTAATCGACATCGGTGCGGAAGTCGACGCATTTGCCGTCGCAACAGCCTTGGGCGCAACTCATATCGTTGCACGTCGTCGGCGTGTCGGGTGTCGGTTGCGTCGGCGTTGGTTGGATATCGTCGTTGGAAGATTCGCTACACCCTGCAAAGAGGGCGATGAGTGCGAAATAGCACAAAAACTTTTTCATCTTAGAATTCCTCATAAAACTTTGAGATCGTCCAGTTTGTTCGACCAACGGTACCAACGCCTTGCATCATACCAAAAAAGCGCCACCATTGCGCACTTTTAATAGCGAGTCGGGTCATTATTGTCGAGTGAAAATCCGTCGATAGACATGGCGACTGGTGTGCCAGAGCACGGCATTTGGAAGTGTTAAAATTTCGGTGCATATTTGTCTTGAAAAATTGAATTGAAGTGCTATTGTGTTTAGGTGATTTAGGGTGATTCATCATCGACGATTCGAAAGGATGATGGATGGAAGGGGGATTTTCAAAACTCGGATTTTTTTGAAAATCGATTGATTTGGGATGGTTTGTCGAAATTCATTGTTCTAAATTTGAGATATTGAATTTATGCGCACGATATTTCATTGCGATATAAACAATTGTTTTGCGAGCATCGAGATGGCGCGAGAACCGAATCTGCGAGGCAAGGCAATCGCGGTGTGTGGGGATCCGCAATCGCGACGCGGGATCGTGTTGGCGAAGTCGGAGGCTGCGAAGCGATGTGGCGTTGCGACGGGCGATCCGCTGTGGATGGCTTGCCAAAAGTGCCCAAGCATCGTCTTCGTGCCGCCACATTTTGAACTCTACGAAGCGTATTCTAGAGAATTGCGGCGATATTACGGTCGTTATACTCCGCTGGTCGAGCCGTTTGGGCTCGACGAATGCTGGCTCGATTTAACCGATAACGTGCGACATGGTACATCGGCCGAAGAACTCGCCGAAACGATACGAACCGATATCAAGCGCATATTCGATATTACGGTATCGATTGGCGTGAGTTTTAACAAAGTCTTTGCCAAGCTCGGGTCGGATATGAAAAAGCCCGATGCCGTGACGTATATCCCTTATGAGAGTTTCCGCGAGAAGATTTGGCATTTGCCCGTATCGGATTTGCTCGACGTCGGTCGTGCGACGGCGCGTCGATTGCGCGATGTCGGAATCGTGCGGATTGGGCAACTCGCTCAAGCACGTCGCGAGGGGATTGCCAAATTGCTTGGCAAAAATGGCGCACGCCTTTGGATGTGGGCCAATGGATACGACGATTCGCCCGTTTTGAGCGAAACGCATACGCGCGCGCGCCAATCGCTTGGCCACGGAACGACGTTGCCCGCCGATGCGACGTGCTTGGCTCAGCTTCGTCCGTGGATTATGTCGCTTGCCGAGCGTATCGCCATCGGATTGCAAGGGGAATCGCTGGCAGGGCATGGAATCCAAGTTTACGTTCGCGATGCGCTGTTGCGTTTTGAAACGTATCAATATCGAGACGATAGCCGTTACGAAGCGAGTGAATCGATAGCGAAAGCGGCATTGGGGATTATCGCACAACGATATAGCTGGGATTTGCCCGTTCACGGCGTGGGGATTCGGATATACGATTTATTCGATACACGCGCACCCTATCAAAATGTACTCTTCAAACATTTCGATGCCGAGCGCAATGCTCGCGTTTGCCGGATCGATTCGGTCGTCGCCTCGGTGCAAGAGAAATACGGCGCGACGGTCCTGTCGCGCGGATTTAACCTCGCCATGCCAGCGATTCAAGCGTCGACGTTTCCGAAACCGCGTTAATTCTCTTCTTCGAAATCGTCGTCGTCATCGTCGACGTCGGGTTCTGCTGCGAAGGCGTCTTCGTCGGCTTCGTCGCCAAGTGCGAGTTTGAGTTTGTTGACGCCACTTTGCTCGACTTGTCGAATGCGTTCGCGGGTGAGGTTGAGGATATTGCCGACGTCTTCGAGCGTGATTCCGCCGCGGTCGGCGACGTCGAGGGCGCAAGTTTCCGTCATTTCCCAGACTTCGAGGTCGGGGAAATTCATCTTAATCGATCCGGATTGTGGAACGATATCGAGGTAGAGATGGTATTTGCACGAAACCCAAGGGCACGGGCGCGGTGCGTTTCGGCATTCGCCGCGCGATCTCGGTCGGAATTGTTCGAACGCTTGAAAGATGAGCTGCGCTTCTTCGGTCTTTTCTTTGGTGAGCCCGCGAACGGCGAGCGTTTTAGAGCGTCGTAAACCACGGCGCGCGCCGCGTCGAGCACCGGGGGTGCGTATCGGACGCTGTGACGCAATGACACCATTGGGATCGCTAAGGTCCGAATCTTGCGGCTGCAACGGGGGATTGTACTCGTCCGGCATGGAACACTCACTCCAGTCAGAAAATGAACAACGAGGCGTATGACATCCATATCATACGGCATAGGGCTGCGTATTTAGAGATCATAAAGCATGCTCTATCTTATTTAGTGTCGCTTATTTAATGCAAAATTGTCAAGACTATGTGCAGAAAATTTGGTTTGCGTCGAGCGAGCGCGATGGTTTCTTGCACTGTGTCGAAAAAAAGCATATAATACAGCACCATGATCATCGCTCGAGGCGTCGATAGTCGTTCGATGGCGTCGTTTGCGCATCGGTTTGCCGAGGTATGGCGTCGCGCTTTGACGCGCCGATCCGAGGCAATATCGCGCATTTTGGGCGGTATCGTGTAGAGCGTTTTAGAGCTTTAAGTTTAAGAGCGTTTAATCGAAGTGAAGCGTTTATCGAAATAAGAGAAAGCGTTTGTTCGAAATTACCAAGGGAGTAGACATGAAGAGTTTTAAAGCTGTTGCCAAGTCATTGGTTATGGGGCTGCTCATCTGTGTGGCGGTGCCCGCGACGGCGGCTGTCGCGCAGAGTGCATCGTCTTATCGCGATACGATTAAGCAGTATCAAATCCGAGTCGATCAACTCAGTTCCGAATCGACGACGCGTTACAATGGCGATATGTCGCAAATCAAGAGCTGGATCGATGAATCGCTCATCCTCATCGGCAAAGACGAACTCAACAAAGTCAAGGGCTTGTCGATGAAGATAAGCGTGACGCTCGACTTCGTCGAAGCGAGCGTGGCGCGCGATAAGGCGATGGGGAAAGCGATGGAAGCCGAGACGAAGCTCAAAGCGCTCAAAGCCGAATATGGCAAGCTCGATGCGCTCATTCAGCAGCTCGAAGCCGAAGAAGACGTTTTGACGAAAAAACTCGAATCGATGAAAAAGTAACCCATCGCAGCTAGCGAATGAACGACATTTGGGAGACATATCCATGAAACGCATAATGACAATGATGTTTTTGAGCTTTGTGGCGGCGACTGCGATGGGATGCGGTCCTCAAGAAAAACCCGCCGAGCTCGTACAACTCGAGCAATTGCGCAATAGCGACGAATCGGCTGCGATCAACGTCGCTGCGCCCGAAGCCTATAAGGCATGCACCGATTTGACCGAAAAAGCTATCGACGCATGGCAAGATGGCGAACAAGCCCAAGCTCGCACTTATGCCGCGCTCGGGCAACGCCAATACGCCACGGCACAAGCCCAAGCCAAAATGCGCGATGCGCAAAGCCGTCAACAAAAAGCCGAAGCCGAAATCCAAGATCTCACCCTCAAAATGGATACGCTCAAAGCCAAACAGACCGGGCTCGAAAAGAGCATCGATCTCATGAAGGCAAACATCGCCAATAGCGACTTGGCAAACGTCGAAAATCGCATCCAAATGGCGATGACCGAACGCGAAAAAGCCGTCGGTGTCGAAGCTCCGCTCACGCAGAAAGCCGCTTTCGATGCCGCCGAAGCAAAGCTCAAAACGGCTGGCGAATTGAGTGCCCGTGGGCAACGCGACCAAGCCGGCGCCGCCGCCGAAGAAGCTCGCATGCTCTTTATCCAAGCATACGACGCTGCTAAACCCGCCTACGACCAAAAACAAGCCTCCGCTCAGTCGGCAGAACGTCAAAAAGCCCTCTTCAGCGAAGCGCAATCGATCGTCGGTCCCGATTACGTCGTCACCGATATGAAGAGCGTCGTCATCATCTTGGCGTCGGCCTTCGAAAAGGGCAAATCCGACATCCTCCCCGTCAAGCTCGATGCGCTTCGACGCGTCGCAGAACTCGCTAAAAAGTATCCCGATGCCGCCATCGCCATCGAAGGATATACGCAACGTTCGACGAAAAACGACTTCGAAGTCAGCCAGCGACGTTGCGACGCTACGCGCGACTACCTCATTAGCCAAGGCATCGACTACAAACGCATGATGACGACGGGCAAGGGCAAAGAAAACTTGCGATACGACGAAAAACAAAAGGCAAATCGCGCCAAAAACGATCGCGTCGAAATTAGCATCACTTTGCAATAAGTCGATTTTAGCTCGATCTTCGCGATTCGAAATTAAGCCGTGCCACCGTTGGCACGGCTTTTTTGATTTTGACGATTGACCATTCGCATTTAGCCGATGATAGCCGATTTTGTTGAATTGAGTCGATTTTAGCCGTATTTAGCCGGATGGCGTGCGATCCAAGCGATTCTTTTTTTTCGGATGATTGCCCAATCCCATAGATGATGGCGTTGCGGCTTGATGCGCATAGACGAGTATATTGCATTGTCATAAGCCGAATTTAGCCGAATTTAGCCGAATTTAGCCGGTTCTTGACATATTTCGCCGATTGAGTCGAATGGCGTTCAATCCAAGCGATTCTCGTTTTTCTTTTGATTTTTGCCCCGTCTTATAGAATAAGGTGCCGCAATTTTATCGATATACAATCGCAATTGGGCATAAAATGAGCTAAAATTATCTATAAATGGTGCAAAATACAAACATGCAAAATGAAATCGAAGAAAATACAACGGTTGCGCCGTGGACCGATGAACGATTCTTGCGTTCTCGAATCGTCTTGGGCTCGGAAGGTCTCGAGCGCCTTTGGGGTGCACATGTCGTCGTCGTCGGCTACGGGGCCGTGGGGAGTGCGGCCGCCGAGGCGCTCGTGCGAAGTGGGCTAGGGCATATCCGAATCATCGATGCCGATGTCTACGACGTGACGAATACGAATCGGCAGTTGGGCTGCGAGTGTTCGACGATTGGAAAACCAAAAGTTGAAGTCGGATTGGCGCATTTTAAGGCGTTATCGCCGCAAATCGATGCCGAGGCGATCGTTTCATTTGTCGGAGCGGCGACGATGGATCTCGTTTTGCGCCCGTTTGCCGATGGCAGTGCGCCCACGCTCGTCGTCGATGCGATCGATACGCTCGACGCAAAAGTCGCATTGCTACAAGCCGCCTACGAAGCGGGTTTGGCGGTTTATAGTAGCATGGGGGCGGCTCGAAAAACGCATCCCGAGGCGATCCGATTTGGCGATATATCGAAAACCGAGGTCTGCCCTCTAGCTCGAGAAGTTCGAAAACGGCTCAAAAAAATCGGCATTTCAAAGGGTATTTCTTGCGTCTATTCGATCGAAACCGTCGATTCTTCGACGCATCGCGCCGGCGTTTTCAATCCCGAGGCGGTTGTCAAACGCCCGCAATTGGGCAGTCTCATGACGGTGACTGCGTCGTTTGGACTACGGCTAGCCGCAGAAGTCATCGACAAATTGACCTGCAAAGCTGTAGAATAAATACGACGCGCCGAGAGGCGAACGCCATGCAACGGGGAAACGAACATCATCCAATAGACGTTGACAAGATCGCCAAATCGATGTTAAAAGCGGCAAGGCGTAGAAACTACGGCCGACTTTGTTTCGGTGGAATAAGCACGGGCGTCTTCAGCAAGTCGCTGAGATGTGAGGAGACACAAATATGCATCTGAAAAGAGTAAAACAGGGGTTGTTGGCAGCGCTTTTAACGGGCGCCCTATCGTTTGCCCCCGTCGTCGCGTCTGCACAAGGCTTCGATTTTGGTGCCGATGACGATTCTGGGTCTGAAGGGATGGATTTTGGCAGCGATTCTGGCATGGATTTCGGCGGAAGTACGACCGAAATTGCTCCGATCGATACGTCCTCGACTGCGTATGCGCGTTATACCGAAGCCAAATCGCTCATCGACAACAAACAATACGTCGAAGGCGCACAAATCTTGACCGATACGATCGCCGCCGGCGACGACGCTTCATTTGCACTCGCCGGGCAACTCCACTACGAACTCGGTCGCGCCCTCTTCGAAATGGGCTATTATCAATCGGCACTCAACCATTTCGACATGGTCGTAACGCAAGGCCCCACGACGAAAGAATTCGACTTAGTTTTGCCCTATCTCGTCCTCATCGGTCGCGAGTTACCGGGCGAGCCGCGTCGTTATTCGCGCATCTACGACAACTATCTCAATAAATTCCCCGCCGAAATCCCCGAAACCCTCATGTCGGAACTTGGCTACATCTTGGCCATGGCCGCCTACCGCGAATCGAAGCTCGACGACGTCGTCTTCTTCGTCGGTCACGTCTCGTCCGATAGCGACAAATACGGGCGTTCGCGCTACCTCGAAGGCGTCACCTATGTCCGCCAAAACAAAGGTCAACCCGCCCTCGATTCGTTCAAAGAAGTGCTCCGCTGGCTCGATGCCAAAGCCGCCAACGGCAAACTCACCAACGAAGAAACGCGCCTGCGCGAATTCACACTCGCCGCTCTCGGCCGCGTCTTCTACCAAGTCGGCTCGACGCTCTGGAAAATGGGCGAACGCGAAAAAGCCGCCAACAGCTGGACCACTGCCATCAAATATTACAACGCCTTCTCGCGCAACAGCTCCATGTGGCTCGAATCGCTCTTCGAAGCCAGCTGGGTCTACTATCGCGTCGACAACTTCGGAAAGGCTCTCGGGCTCTTGCTCACGCTCAACAGCCCCTTCTTCAACGATAAATACTACCCCGAAGCCATGTTGCTCCAGGCGACGATTTACTATACTAACTGCCACTACGACCGCGTCGTCGACATCCTCTCCGACTACAAAGCGACCTACGAACCGCTCAAAAAACAAGTCGATACGCTCGTGTCGCGCCTCTTCCAGCCCGAAGAAGTCTACGATTTCCTCAGCATGGTCCGAAAAGCCGACAAAGACTCCTACGACCCGACGCTCCAACTCGTCCTCGAAGCCTCCGTCCAAGACCGCGAACTCATGCGCGGCCTAGCCTACATCGACATGCTCGACGACGAAAAACAACGCATCAATACGTCGAAATTCGGTGGCACCGCACTCGGCCAAAACATGCTACAAGAGCTCGACGCAGCCCGCATGCTCTCGATCGTCGAAGCCGGCAAAAAAGGCAAACAACGCCTCGAACGCCTCCAAGAAGAGCTCCGCGACCTCTCCAACCGCGCACTCGACATCGAAATCGAAACGACCGAAAAATACGCCGCACGCGCAGAACTCATCGAGCAAGACCCCAACGCACTCGTCGAATTCGAACGCCAAATCGACTCGGTCATGAAAGCCGACGACGAACACCTCTACTGGACGTTCGACGGCGAGTACTGGAAAGACGAACTCGGCTACTACTGGTACTACATCTATTCGCGCTGCGGTCGTTAATTCGCCCACGACATCCCCACAGCAACAACTTCCTATCAAAAGCTCTCTACACGGACGTAGAGGGCTTTTTTTTATTTTTTTCGCCCTATTTCGCCCGTTGGGCTCAATACGGGCTTTTTATCGCCCTATTGCCGTTGGCAATACGGGCTTTTTTTCGCCCTATTTCGCCCGTTGGGCTCAATACGG
>OQWM01000189.1_pt1 | contig 35056 bp, 35 predicted proteins | sample 1691531 | NCBI WGS metagenome assembly OQWM01 (sample SAMN03418257, study PRJEB22391) | human gut metagenome | biome: human-gut; feature: organic feature; material: feces | host: Homo sapiens | place: Tanzania | collected 2013-01
ACGTCTCACGACGTGGCGTTTTCGCTAAAAAACAGTAATTAACTCAAAATTTATAATCTATGTGTCCTTTTTGCAAATGCGTATTTATACATTTATGGTGTTTTGTTTGCGCTTTAATTATTTTCTGTCACAAAGATATTGTAAAAGCTACAATAAAAGAAATTATTTCAGCAAAATCTTATATTTTATCGGTAAAAAACACGTTTTTATATGTATAGCGTGTGATTTTGATGTGATTTGCTTAGAAATTGTTAGTCGTTTCTTAGAAGTTAAAGAAGTTATAGAAGTAAAAGAAGTTAAAGCCAATAGTTTTTGCTTGAGTTTTAGCTACCTTTTCAGCTATAAAGCATATGGCTTTAACTTCTAGCGACCGCAGGGAGCGATAACTTCTTTTGTTCTCTAACTTCTTTCTCTAACGATATCCATGAGCCATTTGTCTTGCTCAGGGATTGTCATATGGCTATTGTCGAGCTCAACGGCATCGTCGGCTTTGCGCAGAGGGCTGACCTCACGATGGGTGTCGATATAGTCGCGCTCTTCTACATTCTTTAATATATCTTCGAGCTTCGCAGGCATGCCCTTGGCTTGAAGTTCGTCGTAGCGACGCTGCGCACGGACAGCTGCACTTGCGGTGACGAAAACTTTGAGCTCGGCATCAGGGAATACCGTTGTGCCGATGTCGCGACCATCCATGACGACGCCCTTGGCTGCACCCATTTGGCGCTGCAGGGCTACGAGAGCTTCGCGAACGAAAGGCAGGGCTGCGATAGGGCTAACATGATTGCTGACCTGGAGCGAGCGGATTTCTTTTTCCACAAGTTCGCCATTGAGATAGGTATCAGGAGTGCCTGTGGTGGCATTGAGTAGGAACGAGATGTGGATATTAGGCATTTCAGCCTGCAGGCGCTCGGTGTCGATGCTGCCGTCGGCATTGAAGATGCCATTGCGAAGAGCATAGAGAGTGACTGAGCGATACATGGCACCTGTGTCTACATAGATGTAGCCCAATTTGCGAGCAAGCTGCTTCGCCATGGTGCTTTTTCCACATGATGAATAGCCATCGATGGCTATAGTAATCTTTTTCATAGTTTATATGCTAAGTTAAGTATTATCGATGAACTTGATACGTGATATTTGCCATAGGCGATGTTTAGGCTAAAGCGGTCGAGATTGATTCCGCCACCCAATGATAGGCCTGCGCCGTGGCTGCTCTCCTCTTCGCCATTGATGATTTTCATTTCGTTGGCACGACGGAAGTTGTAGCCTGCTCCCACCCACATGGTTTGCGACAGCAATATTTCGGCACCCATCACCCAATGGTTGATGAATTTGTAGTCGGTATGGTTGAGGTCGACGAGGGTGGCAGAAAACTGCAACGGAGTGTTGACGAGACGCTTGGTGACGCCAAGCTGCAAGTCGAGAGGCATTTTCTCGTAGTCGTCGTTGTAGGCTTTGAGCTGTCCGCCAAGATTCTTGGCAACGGCAGATATGGACCATCCATTCTCGGAGTCGAAATAGTTGATGCCAAGGTCTACACCCATGGCAACGGAATTATAGTCGCCGATGTAGGAAGTGATGAATCGTGCAGCCACGCCACCAGCTATATGGTCGGTGAGCATATAGGAGAAATATCCCGTGAGAGCAATATCCTTGGCAGAGAACTCACCAAGCTGGATGTTGTTTTCGTCCATCTCCTTCATTTTGCCATAGTTGACGTACTGCCCGGAAACAGCCCAAGAGCCACGATCGTTGACAGCCTGATTGTATGAAGCGCTGGCTGTGGAAGAGCCCGACATATAGTTCATGTAGTTGAGACCCACGGTCTTGGTGGCAACCGACGAGAGGAGGGCAGGATTATGGAACATCAATGATGCGTCGTCGTCGATGATGGTGATATTGTCGCCACCCAACGCGGCAGCATGTGCGCTAACAGGCAGACGAAGAAAATTATAAGCATTCTGACTCACCTGCGCCACGGCAGTTGAGACAATAAACGTTAATGCGAATGCTGAAATTGCTCTTTTCATTGATTTTTTGTAAATTATCGGCAAAGTTACTCCTTTTTTTCAAATATATGGAGTACTTTTGCGTTAGAATTGCGATAGTATAACGTAAAAGAATCAATTTTAGTGTGGAAATTAAGAAAAGTAATAAAGCAGACATTGAAAAATATCGCCCGATAGCATTCCTGTTGGGCTTGATGGTGGCATTGTCGTTGGTGCTTGCATGCTTGGAATATTCCACACCCGCCGACGATAGTGGCGACATGCAAGAAGCTATGGACGATATGGCACAAGACATGGAACTTGCGCCAGCCATGGACCGTTCGGAGATGATGGCAGCAACGAACGCAGTATCGAAGTCGATAACGGAGAAGGTGAAGGCGGTGGACAATGCCGACGACAACACCGAGAAGATAGCTGCTCAGACAAGCGAGCTATTGGTGGGCAATGGCGAAGGACAGGCAGAAGACGCACATGTGACCGAGGCGCTGCCACAGACGCCAGCCAGCCTTGGCGACTCGCTGGTGTTGACGACAGTAGAGAAGATTCCGGAGTTTCCTGGTGGTATAGTGGAGTTTATGAAATGGCTCACGGCAAACCTGAAATATCCCGAGGCTGCACGCCGCGATAGGATAGAAGGCAAGGTGGTTGTGTCGTTTATAATAAACAAAGACGGAAGCATAGCCTCGCCAAAGATACAGAAATCGGTAAGTCCGATACTCGACAACGAGGCGCTGAGAGTGGTGAAGATGATGCCGCATTGGAAGCCAGGCATATCGAATGCCAAGCCATGTCGCACTATGTTTGCGATACCGATTGTTTTTAAAATATAAGCAATACCTATTATCTAAGAAAAATATAAATAGATATGAAGTCAGAAGAAATTTTGAAGTTGGTGAATTCTTTCCTTGAGAATCTACCTTACGATCGTAAGCCAGCATCGCTCTATGAGCCTGTGAAGTATGTTCTTTCTATAGGAGGAAAGCGTATCCGCCCTGTGCTGATGCTCTTGGGATATAACATTTTTAAGGATAATCCCGAAAGCATATTGATGCAGGCATGCGGTTTGGAGACCTATCATAACTACACCCTGCTGCACGACGACCTGATGGATAATGCCGATTTGCGTCGTGGACAGCAGACAGTACACCGCAAATGGGATGCCAATACAGCTATACTGTCGGGCGACTCGATGTTGGTGCTCGCCTATGAGCGTATGGCACAATGCAGCCCAGAGAAGTTGCCTGCTGTGATGGCGCTATTTACCGAGACAGCACTCGAGATTGGCGAGGGACAGCAGTATGATATGGAGTTTGAACACCGCAACGATGTTTCGGAAGACGAATATATAGAGATGATACGCTTGAAGACCAGCGTGTTGTTGGCTTGCGCCCTGAAGATGGGAGCATTGCTTGCAGATGCCTCAGCCGAAGATGCCGATAACCTATATAAGTTTGGCGAGCAGATAGGCTTGGCATTCCAGTTGCAAGACGACTTCCTGGATGTATATGGCGACACAAAGGTGTTTGGAAAGGCGATAGGAGGCGACATAGTGTCGAACAAAAAGACATATATGCTGATAAACGCTTTCAACCTTGCTACCGACGAGCAGCGCGAAGAGCTCACAAAATGGACAACAGCCAAGGAGTTTGACGCGAAGGAGAAGATAGCTGCCGTGACAGCCCTATATAATAAGATAGGTATAGACAAGTTGGCACAAAAGAAGATAGAATATTATTTTGAGCAGAGCCGTAAGTATCTGGATGCCGTGAACGCTCCTGCTGAGCGCAAGGCAGAACTATTTGCTTATGCCGACAAGATGATGCACAGAGTGAAGTAATGGAGATGTTAATAGATACACATGCACATATAGATGGCGAGGAGTTTAAGGACGATTTGCCTGAGGTGATAGAACGAGCCAAGGCTGCAGGCATAGGAAAAATCTTTGTGCCAGCCATCAACCTTGAGGGCATGGACAACCTCATGGCTGTTTGCCATCAATATCCTGGCTATGCATATCCGATGATAGGACTTCATCCTGAGGAGGTGAAGGACGACTATCAGGAGGTGATAGACAAGATGAAGGCGCTGATGACAGAAGAATATATCGCCATTGGCGAGGTGGGCTTAGACTTCTATTGGTCACGCGAATACCAGCAGCAACAGCTTGAGGCTTTCGAGGCTCAGGTGAAATGGGCTGTGGAATGCCAGTTGCCACTAATGATTCATTGCCGAAAGGCACAAAACGAGATGGTGGCAATATTGCGAAAGTATGCCGACAAGCTATGTGGAGGTGTGTTTCATTGTTTCACAGGCAACCAGAAAGAGGCTGCAGAACTATTGGCTTTCGACGGTTTTGTGCTTGGCATAGGTGGCGTGCTGACATTCAAGAGTAGCCATCTGCGCGAAGATTTGCCTGCAGTAGTGCCTTTAGACAGGATAGTGCTCGAAACCGACTGCCCATATATGGCTCCTGTGCCTAATCGTGGTAAGCGCAACGAGAGTTCGTATGTACCGCTGATATGCCAACAATTGGCTGAGAGCTATGGTGTGACAGCAGAAGAAGTGGCTGCAACAACCACGGCTACGGCATTGAGAGTGATGAAGGTGAAAGGGTGAAAAGGTGAAAAGGTAAAAGGGTAAAAGGGTAAAAAGGTAAAAAGGTAAAAAGGTAAAAAAGTAAAAGGGTAAAAAAGTAAAAAGTAGATATATACACATACATACTAAAGAAAGATGAAGAAGATTATCTTATTGATGATGTTTTTGGGCATGGTGGCTGTATGGCATACCGACAATGGCGTGATGGCTGCTCCGGCAGACAAGCAAGCCAAGGCTGCTGCCGTAGACACTACTGCCGTGGCAGACACTTCGGCAGTAGAAGCGTTGGATGAAGATAGCGCGATGGCTGCTGCCGACAGCTATATGAACAATAGCGGCGAGAGCATGACGGCAGAAGAAGATGGCGGAATGCAGCATGCCTTGAAACGAAAGTTTATTGAGGGCGACGCAGGCTTTATGTCGCTTGTGGCATTGGCGTTGGTATTGGGCTTGGCTTTCTGCATAGAGAGAATAATATACCTTAGTTTGTCGGAGATAAACGCCAAGAAGTTTATGGCAGATGTAGACAGCAAGATACAGGCCAAGGATATAGAAGGAGCCAAAGATTTGTGTCGCGACACCCGTGGTCCGGTAGCCTCGATATGCTATCAAGGACTGGTGAGAATAAACGAGAGTTTGGACAATATAGAGCGCTCGATATCAAGCTATGGCTCTGTGCAAGCAGCCAACTTGGAGAAGGGATGCTCGTGGATAACATTGTTTATCACTATGGCACCATCATTAGGATTCTTGGGAACGGTGATAGGTATGGTGATGGCTTTCGACAATATGCAACAGGCAGCCGACATCAGTCCTGCCATCGTGGCATCGGGTATGAAGGTGGCACTTATCACCACCATCTTTGGTATCATCGTGGCTGTGGTGTTGCAGCTGTTCTACAACTATATACTCTCAAAGATAGAACATCTGACAAGTCAGATGGAAGAGAGTGCGATAACACTCCTTGACTCAATAGCAAAATATAAGAACGACTAAAAGTGTTGAAAAAGATAAATATTCACAATCTGCAACTACCTTCGGGCAACGCTCCGAGTCGTAGGATGTTTGTGGCATTGTCGGTATTGACAATGGTGGTGTTTATGCTGTTTTGGTTTGTTGGCTATGACACCCCTTATGCCGAAGATTCCAACTTTGTGGCACCATTGTTCACCAATGTGCTGTTGGTGTTTATGGTGCTGGTGGTGGTGCTTGCGATAGGAACAACCGTATGGTCGATGGCGCGAGCACTATCTACGAGAGGCAAGGGCGAGCGAACCGTGAACAACATACCGGTGAAGAAGATTACCTATGGTGTGGCAGGACTGACTGCGATACTCTTGCTGGTGACCTTGGCTTTAGGATCGTCGGAAGCCATGATGGTGAATGGCGAAGAATATGCCGACAAATGGTGGCTGCATGTGGCAGATATGTTTGTCAACAGTTCGTTGGCGCTTGTGGTTGTTGCCGTAGTGGCAATAATAGTGTTTACAATAAAAAATAGTAGGAGAAGATGATAAAACGCAATAAGCGACGCTTGGTGCCAGGCCTAAACACCACGTCAACAGCCGACATATCGTTTATGCTGCTGATATTCTTCCTTGTCACAACCTCTATGGATCTTGACAAGGGTTTGCGTCGTGTGCTTCCTCCTGTAGACAATCAGCAGCAACAGCAAGAAACCAATATCGACAAAGATAAGCTTATGGCTATCACCATCACGGATGCCGACTCTGCATTTGTAGACGGGAAGCCATTAGAGATGAAAACTCTGAGAAAGCAAGTGCGCGACTTTGTGGCACGTGTGGGCAAATCGCATCTTATCACGATAAATGCGCAGCCTATGTCGTCGTACGACACCTACTTCAAAATACAAAACGAGATTGTTGCTGCCTATGCAGATATACGCAACGGCATAGCGTTGAAGAAATATTCGAAGCCATATTCTAAGCTCTCAGCCAAGGAACGAGAGAAGGTGAAGAATATGTGCCCACAGCGAATAAGCGAACAATATAATATGGTGGCAGAGGCACAAGGAGGTGAGAAATGAGCATGATAAGACGCAGCAAGAGAGAGATGCCTGGACTAAACACGGCATCGTTGCCCGACTTGATATTCACGGTGTTGTTTTTCTTCATGATAGTTACCCACATGCGTACCGACGTGATGAAGGTGAGATATCAAACTCCGCAAGGCACCGAGCTGTCGAAGGTGAAGAAGAAGTCGGCAACGATACATGTGTATATAGGTAGCAAGACTACCGCCGATGGCAAGGCCGTGGGACAGCCCGTGTGTGTGCAGGTGGCTGACAAGGTGGTGGCATTAGACGAGGTGGTGGACTATCTGATAAAAGCCAAGGCAGAGATAGCACCCGAAGACAAGCAGAAACTCATGATAGCCATTTATGCCGACAAGAAAGCACCTATGGGAGTGGTTACGGCGGTGAAACAAGCCGCAAGACAGGCAAAAATATATAATGTTTGTTATTCTGCGAGCGAAAAATAGTTTGATTTAGTTGCAATCTAAAATATAAATTGTAACTTTGCAAACAAATTATAAACAAATTGCCTATGTGAGGACTCATATGTAATTATTTGTAATCATGTAAGCAACCAATAAAACAAACTTCTATATTAAATGTCACATCGTTTAGACTCTCTCGACAAGAAGATTCTTGGAATGATAGCACAAGATGCACGCGTTCCTTTCCTTGAGGTGGCACGAGCATGCAACGTTAGTGGTGCTGCTATCCATCAGCGTATACAGAAACTTGTTAGCGCAGGTATTCTGCTTGGTTCGCAGTTTGTAATCAATCCTGAGAAGATAGGTTACGAAACATGTGCGTATGTTGGTCTTTATCTTAAAGACCCTTCACATTTTGATAGTGTGGTAGAGAAATTGAAGCAGATACCAGAGGTGGTGGAATGCCACTATACTACTGGTGGCTACGACATGTTTGTGAAAATCTATGCTCTCAACAACCACCATTTGCTCAACATCATCCACGATAAGCTACAGCCATTAGGTCTTTCTCGTAGCGAAACTATCGTATCGTTTAATGCTGTTATCGATCGTCAGATTCCTATTCCTGACTATCTTGCAGATGACGACGACGATGATGACGAAAATGAAGAGCCGGAGAATGTTTAGTGTGTAATGTTTAATGTGTAATGTGTAGTGTTTAATGTGTAATGTTTAATGTTTAGTGTTTAATGTTTAATGTTTAGTGTGTATTTTTATATACTATAACTCAAGACAGATGCACAAACAATAATATAGAAAGAGGGTGTATCAAAGCATGATGACTTTGGTACACCCTCTTTTTACTTTTTAGCCTTTTACCTTTTTACCTTTTTACCTTTTTACTTTTTTACCCTTTTACCTTTTTACCTTTTTACTTTTTTACTTTTTTACCCTTTCATAAACTCTGAAGGAATAGCCTTGGCGAGGAGAATCTTCTTTCAACAGCCAACCATCGAAGGGGGGAAACCATGCGTCGGCATGAGGTGCAGAGGCATCGATGATGGTGAGGTAGAGGCGATGGGCAAAGGCGATGGCCTGCTGATATATCTTTTCGCCACCTATTATATATATGTCATCTTCGTTGGCACATGCAGCCAAGGCTTCGGTGAGACTTGAGAATACCTCTATTCCCTGCTGCTTATGATAGGAGTAGCCATCTAATAGCTCCCTTTGTTTCATAGTAGTGCTAACCACAATATTGCGCCTATGGGGTAGGGCACCATTCGGTAACGACTCGAAGGTGCGACGACCCATCACTATGGTGTGACCCGTGGTGAGCTGCTTGAAATGCTTCATATCCTCATCGATATGAAACAGCAGCTTGTTTTGATAGCCTATAGCCCTATTGTTGTCGATGGCAGCTATGATATTTATCTTTACCATGATATGATATCGCTAAAGTCGGCAGGGATGTGAGTGCTCTTAATTCTCCATTCTTGAGGATAGAGGTTGTTTGCCCTGGTGCCTAAGTTTTTAGCAAAGCCAAGAGGCACATCCTTGTAGGTTAGCAACACTATGCCACGAGGAGCAGCAGCATCGAGCGTGATAGCCTCGTGACGAAGATATGCAATAGCCTGAGCATAGTCGATGTCTATAGCAGGATATTTAGCCTTATCCCTCATGATGCTCATAGCCTCGCTATGGTCAGGGATGATCTGCTTGCCCTTTATCTCAGGCGCTTTTATGCCGTTGGCAATAATCTTTAGTCGTTTCTCAGCCGCTTTCAGCAAATCCTTTTGGCTGTCAGCCTTGCCGGCGTCGCCATGTTTGCGAAGAATTGTCATGAAGAGACCCTCGCCCTTTGATATGCCTGGGATGAAGCGATAGGCAGGAAGGTTGCCACATAAAGCAGGAGTGATGTTCCATTCCTTAGCCGTTTCCACCTCGATAAAGTCGGCACCCAGCTCTTTAGCTATCCACTCCGCATTCTCCTCATCCTCGTGGGCATTGAATGTACAAGTGGAATACACCATGATGCCACCAGGCTTCAGACAACTCCATATATCAGTAACAATCTCACGCTGCAAGTTGCGGCATTTCTCCACATTGTCGGTACTCCATTCAGCTATCGCCCCCTCGTCTTTGCGAAACATTCCCTCGCCCGAGCATGGCACATCAGCAATGATGGCATCAAACACCATCTTTGCTTTCTTGTAGTCGGCAGGATAGTTGTTGGTGACCACCATATTGTCTTTGCCAAACTTAGTGATGTTTTCAGCCAACACCATGGCACGAGGGCGGATAGGCTCGTTGCTGAAAAGCATGCTTCCTTCAGGCAATGCCGACATGGCGCAAGTAGACTTGCCACCAGGAGCAGCACAGAGGTCGAGAACATTCATAGGCTCTGAGCCGAAGGTCTGACGGACGACATGGTCGATGAACATCGACGATGCCTCCTGCACATAGTAGGCACCAGAATGAAGCATAGGGTCGAAGGTGAACGGAGGACGACCGCTGAGATAATGACCATATTTGCACCATGGCACAAGCTCGTTGCCGTTGCCAATAATGATGTTGTCGGCATCAACCTTGAAAGGGTTTATGCGGATGCTTGTAGGAGCCTCTTCGGAAAGTCCTTGGTTGAAAGCCTCGTATAGCTTTTCACCCATCAGATTGCGGGTGTATAGTTCAAAGTCTTTTGGTAATGTCATGGTGCGTATATTAATTTGTATGCAAAAATAGTTTTTTTTTCGTATATTTGCAACTAAATGAGCATCCACTTCGTCAAACGTATAAAAAATAACTAAAACAACAGTATAGCAATGAAACATTCAATCATCATCACCGTTATTGCATCCCTGATGCTTTGTCTCTCTTTGCCTACCGATGCTCAGCGTCATCGCCATCATCCAGGAGCGACAACCACAACAACAAAAGTAGATAATAAGGCTACCCAGAAAGCAGACTCTGCAAATGCCATTGAAGCATTCTCGGATACTACCTCGGCAGTAGCAGATGTAGACACCACGTCGACCAACGCCACTTATACCTACGATATGGACGACGACGATTGGGAAGAGAACGTCAGAGATATTCCTTTTAAATTAATGTCACAGATTTTTAGTTTTGGCATATGGGGCATAGTGATAATTCTCTTGATCTTGGTGTTAGCTTTCGCAATTATGCTTTTGCCTCTTGTCTTGCTTGCCCTTATTGTGAGATGGTTTATAAAGCGACATAATGATGACGTAGCAAGAAATGAGACTGCTGACAATACTACAGATAACTCTGCAGTTAACTCTACAGCAATACCTCACTCTCAGCCAACAGCGGCTCCTGCGTCTAAAGCTCCTGCTCCTATCGACTATTGGGCAAAGGGTGTGAAGAATACTTCTATTGGCGTTGGCTTGGTAATTATGGGTATGCTAATAAAATCCACAGCCCTCGTAGGTATCGGTTTCCTCGTGGCTTGTTATGGCATAGGACAGATTGTTATTTCGCGTAAGCAGTCGAAAAACAACAATATAAACAACGACGAAAATTAAACATTAAACATTACACACTAAACACTAAACACTAAACACTACCATGTCTCTCGTCAATGATATAATGCTCGTTACGCGTGTGCGTATGCTTCACGACAATAAGGCTTTCGATAGCCTTGTCGTGAAGTATCAGCAGCCCATCCGACGGTTCTTCTTGAACCAGACGTTGGGCAACGAGCCATTGAGCGACGACTTGGCACAAGACACATTCATAAAGGCATACACTTGTTTGCACCAGTATCAGGCTCGTTCGCGATTCTCCACTTGGTTGTTTCGCATAGCCTATAATGTGTTCTACGACTACACAAGGCGGCAACATCCTGCCGCTGATGTGGATGGTGCGGAGGCTATGAGCAAGAGTGGTCCTATAGCCAACGACACCGAGCGTATGGATATCTATCATGCTTTGGCATTGCTCTCAGAAAATGAGCGTACATGTATAACACTTCAGATTATCGAAGGTGAGCCTATAGACAGAATAGTAGAGATAACGGGCATGGCGCAAGGAACCGTGAAATCTCACCTGTTTAGAGGCAAACAAAAACTCTCAACCTTTTTAAGACAAAATGGATATGAAAAATAAAGATGATATATTGTTGAAGCAATTCTTCGACCAGCATAAGCAACAGATAGCCGACAACGGGTTTTCTGAAAAGGTGATGCAGCGCATACCGCAGCAGCAGTCGGCACGCCCATATATCATCTGGCAGATAGTGTGCATATGCTTGGGCGTAGTGTTGTTCTTGACATGCGGCGGCATAGCCTCTCTTCGTGCTGTTTGGCAAAATATGTTTGCCAATATCATGTCGTATCTTATTTCTATCGACCTTAGTGGCGTGTCGCCATTGATGCTCTTGGCGACGATATGCGCCGTGCTCTATGGCTCGTTGTGGTTGATAAAGGAAAATCTTGACGCTTAAGTCTTTGTAGAAAGAATTATTTTGTTAACTTTGCAGAAGATAAGTTGCATCTCTGCATAACATTCAAGAAACAAAATAATTATATTATATAAAGACAATGAAAGAACAAAACGAAGGGCAGATGCAATTGCCCGAAAATGCATTCCGTGAGCTCTCGCCAGGCGAAGAGTACACTCCTATTATGAAGCCAGAGGTTTCATATCCTGAGGTAAACGCATGGTCGGTTACTTGGGGTATCGTGATGGCTATGTTATTCTCGGCAGCCGCAGCCTATTTAGGCTTGAAGGTGGGTCAGGTGTTTGAAGCTGCTATCCCTATTGCCATCATTGCAGTAGGTGTGAGCACAGCAACAAAACGTTCTAAGGCTCTTGGCGAGAATGTCATCATTCAGAGTATCGGTGCTTGTTCGGGTGCCGTGGTAGCAGGTGCTATCTTCACCTTGCCTGCCATCTATATTTTGCAGGCAAAATATCCTGAGATGACAACATCATTCTTCAAGATATTCATGGCTTCAGCCCTTGGTGGTGTTCTTGGTATCTTGTTTTTGATACCTTTCCGTAAGTATTTTGTTAGCGATATGCACGGCAAGTATCCTTTCCCTGAGGCTACTGCCACCACTCAGGTGCTGGTGTCGGGAGCTAAGGGTGGCGACCAAGCAAAACCTTTGCTTTTGGCAGGACTTGTGGGTGGTCTCTACGACTTCATAGTTAGCTCTGCAGGATGGTGGAACGAGAATTTCACATCGCGTGTGGTAGGATGGGGCGTTGACCTTGCTGACAAGGCAAAGCTCGTTTTCAAGATTAATACAGGCGCAGCCGTGCTTGGTCTTGGATATATCGTAGGCTTGAAGTATGCACTCTATATCACTCTCGGCTCTTTGGCTGTGTGGTGGCTCATTGTTCCTGGTATGGCTGTTATCTTTAGCGACCAGGTGCTCAACGCTTGGGATCCAACTATCGTCAAGACGGTAGGTGCCATGTCGCCAGAAGAAATCTTCCGCGCTTATGCTCGCAGCATCGGTATCGGCGGTATCGCTATGGCTGGTATCATCGGTATCATCAAGAGTTGGGGCATCATCAAGAGTGCTGTTTCTTTGGCAGCTACAGAGATTAAAGGCAAGAGTGCAGATGTAGAGAAACCTAAGCGCACTCAGCTCGACATCTCTTTCAAGCTCATCGCTATTGGTTCTGTAGTTACCATCCTCATCACCTTCTTGTTCTTCTGGTTTGGTGTTCTCGAGGGCAACTTGTTGTTTGCCGTTGTTGGCATTTTGCTCATCACGGTTATAGCATTCCTCTTCACTACTGTGGCTGCTAATGCCATCGCTATAGTTGGTTCAAACCCTGTATCTGGTATGACCCTTATGACCCTTATCCTTGCTTCGGTAGTGATGGTGGCAGTAGGCTTGAAGGGTACTGGCGGCATGCTTGCAGCTTTGATTATGGGTGGTGTAGTTTGTACTGCACTTTCTATGGCAGGAGCTTTCATCACAGACCTTAAGGTGGGCTATTGGCTTGGTACTACACCAAAGAAACAAGAGTCGTGGAAATTCCTTGGCACCCTCGTCAGCGCACTCACCGTTGGAGGTGTGATGATGCTATTGAACGAAACCTATGGTTTTGCTTCAGGCGCTCTTTCTGCACCACAGGCTAACGCTATGGCTGCAGTAATCGATCCTTTGATGAATGGCGTAGGCGCTCCTTGGATATTGTATGGCATCGGTGCTTTGCTTGCCATCATCCTTACATGGTTGAAGATTCCTGCTTTGGCATTTGCCTTGGGTATGTTTATTCCTTTAGAGTTGAATGTGCCATTGGTAGTAGGTGGTGCTGTAAACTGGTATGTGACCTCACGTAGCAAGGATGCAAAGGTTAACAACGAGCGTGGCGAAAAGGGTACACTCATCGCAAGCGGCTTTATTGCTGGTGGTGCTTTGATGGGAGTAGTTAGTGCATTGCTGAAGTTTGGTGGTGTGGAATTCTCTATTGCCGACACTTGGTGGGCAAATCCACTCTCAGAGGTATGCTCTCTCGTAGCCTACATCCTCTTGATAGCATATTTCATTCGTGCATCTAAGAAATAGATTGTAACTAAGAAATAGATTATACGGAAAAGATGGCGAAAAAAGTATTACGTGATACTTGCCCAAGTATTACGTATTACTTTGCAAAGTATCATTAGATGTGTCTAATTTCGACTTTACTAAAGTATAAATAACATAAAAGAGAGCATCCGTGATAGGATGCTCTCTTTTATTTTTTATAGCTGTATTTTCTTTGTTTTAGGTTCCTGATTCTTCTTAATCTTTCCGCTACGGCCTTCACGATGATAGCTACGATAGTCGTCATATTCAATTTCTACGTCAGGCTCTTTTAGAGTACCTTCCTTAGGAAGCTTGAACTTTATGTATTTGATGTTTAAACCACGCTCAAGCCACATTGACTCGTAGTAGGTTCTGATGCCCAATATGCTCTTTGTGCCCTCGTCGAGGTCGGTGGCATGATAAAGGTCGTCGGTACACATTTCTACTTCCAGCTTATTCTCTTTCACCATTTCCTTGGTGTAGGTGAACAAGAAGTTAGAGTCAGTTTTTAGGTGTATCAAGCCACCATCTACCAAGAATCGTCTGTATCTCTCCATGAAGTAAGTGGAAGTAAGACGTTTGCGCTCGTTCTTCATCTGTGGGTCACTGAATGTGAGCCATATTTCCTGCACCTCGCCATCTGCGAAGAAGCGATCAATAATCTCGATATTTGTTCTGAGGAAAGCCACATTAGGCAATCCCTCTTCGATAGCAGCCTTGGCACCTGTCCACATGCGTGCGCCCTTGATATCTACTCCGATGAAGTTGATATTAGGAAACATTCGTGCCATGCCTACAGCATATTCTCCTTTGCCGCAGCCAAGCTCAAGAACTATAGGATTATCGTTTTTGAAGAATTCTTCACGCCATTTACCTTTCATTTCGAAAGGCACGTTGTCTATAACTGAATATGGATATTGGAACACGTTGTTGAACGTTTCCATCTCTGCGAATTTAGCTAATTTTCCTTTTCCCATGCAATAAAATATATAGATAAGGTGTAAATCTCTTGTGGTCGGCAAAGTTACACCTTTATTTCTTCTTCGACAAATATTTTAAAAGAAAAGTTGTGTAGGCTTATTATACGCATGGATAATAGACTGTAATGATGTTATAACTAAATGTTTTTACAAGTGAACCATTATGGACTTGTTTGGTAATAAAATAAGCTATATCTTTGCGCCTGCAAATCGTTATTAAATGGGTTCAGTAAAGATATGAATAAAGTATTACTTGCGCTTTTAATAATGCTCACATGCTCTATTATAGCTCCATCTGCTAAAGATGATAGCGTAAGAGTAGGAAAAGTTTCAAACGTCATGAACGTTTCGAATGATAAGAGTGTTGAATCTGACTCCTTACTTTTAAAAGTTTATCAAAACTTCTAAAAAGGACTATACTCAGGTATCAGTAAAAAGAAACAAAGCCACCTTGCAATTATGCTTGGTGGCTTTGTTAGTTATTGTAGAAAACCTATTGATTATTCGATGACCACGGTAGTCCAACCATGCTTGTCTTCTACTGTGCCATACTGGATGCCACGGAGAGTTTCGTAGAGCTTGGTTGACCAAGGACCTGGCTTGTCGCCAAAGTTATAGACCTTGCCAGTGTCCATATCGTCGAGGTGTGAAATTGGCGAGATAACAGCAGCTGTACCACATGCTCCAGCCTCCTCGAATGTATCGAGTTCCTCTTCAGGAACAGGGCGACGCTCAACCTTCATGCCGAGGTCTTCTGCAATCTGCATAAGGCTCTTGTTGGTGATGGAAGGAAGTATAGAGGTTGACTTTGGAGTGACGTAAGTGTTGTTCTTGATACCGAAGAAGTTGGCAGCACCACACTCGTCAACGTATTTCTTTTCCTTAGAGTCGAGGTAGAACTCGCTTGCATAACCCTTAGCGTGAGCTATAGAGTTTGCCTTGAGGCTCGCAGCATAGTTACCACCTACCTTGTAGGTACCGGTGCCAAGAGGTGCTGCACGGTCGAAGTCGCGGATGATGACATAAGGATTGCTTGAGAAACCACCCTTGAAGTAAGGACCCACTGGAGTTACGAAGATGAGGAATAGATATTCGTTAGCTGGGTGAACGCCTACCTGTGCGCTTGTACCAATAAGCAATGGACGAACATATAGTGTAGCTCCGCTCTCATAAGTAGGGATGTACTCCTGGTTGAGACGTACCACTTTCTTTACCATTTCGCAGAAAAGTTCTGTAGGAACCTCAGGCATCATGATGCCACGGCAGGTGCTCTGCAAACGTGCAGCATTCTCTTCCATACGGAACACACGCACTTTGCCGTCTGGACAACGGTATGCCTTAAGACCCTCGAAAGCCTCCTGACCATAGTGGAGCGAGGTGGCAGCCATGTGCAGTTTGATGTACTCGTCGGAGCAAACTTCTATTTCGCCCCATTTGCCATCACGATAGTAGCAACGTACGTTGTAGTCGGTTGGCATATAGCCAAATGACAACTTTTCCCAATCCAAATTCTTCATAATAATATTATATTTAGATGATGTTATTTTATTATTATTTTTGCAAAAGTAGCAAATATTATTATGCTGTGCAACAAATAATGCTAAATTTTATTCTTTTACTGTCGATTTGATACTTCCGCTTGCTGTTGTGGTTACAATCTCGTCGCCTGGTTCTATATCATTTAAATCTCTGATGATATGCCCATTGTGGGTGGTTATGGTGTAGCCACGTTGTAGCATGAGCATAGGATCGAGAGGCTTAGTGCGCTGTTCCAGCATGTCGAGCTTGTGGGCTTGGTTTGTGAAATAGTTGCGCAGCGAATTCTCAAGTCGTGAGTATAGCGTGGCGATATATGCCTCGCGGTTGACCTTGACGGTTGAGAAGAGCAGCGGTATACGCTCGGCAAGTCGCTGAGTGCGCATGCGTTCGGTTTGTAGGCGATAGGTTATGATATTACTGATGCGCTGAGATGCTTGGTCGAGATAGTTGGCAACCAAAGCAAGATGGTCTATCAAGAAAGCCGCAGCGGCAGTAGGAGTCTTCACGTTGTGATGAGCTACGAGGTCGAGCACACTCTCGTCGCGCTCGTGGCCAATACCTGTGATGATAGGCAATGGGAAGTTGGCAACATTCTCTGCTAAGCGCAAGGTGTCGAAGCCACTAAGGTCGGCTGTGGCACCACCGCCACGAATGATGACAACGACATCGAAACTATCAGCCTCATCATTTATCTTGTTGAGAGCTTCTATCACCGAAGCCTCTACCTGCTCACCTTGCATGATGGCAGGGAATAGTTGGGTGCGGAATTTGAAGCCATATTCATTGTCGGCAAGCTGTTTGCAGAAGTCGCCATAGCCTGCAGCGTTGGCACTTGAGATAACAGCTATGCGCATAGCAAACATAGGCAACGAGAGTTGGCGTTGCATATCGAATACTCCCTGCGCCTTAAGTTCGTTGATGATGGCAAGACGTTTGCGAGCCATGTCGCCAAGGGTGTATGAAGGATCTATGTCGTCGACAATCCACGAAAAGCCGTAAGCCTCGTGGAAGTTGGCAGAAACAGAAAGCAACACCTTCATGCCAGGATGTGGCATTTCGCCTGTGGCTCTGATGAAAGCTGCTTTTATGCGTTGCCATTTAGAACTCCAGCATTTTGCCGAGGCACGAGCAATAGGAGTAGCCGAGCCTTCATCTTTTTCGATAAGCTCCATATAGCAATGACCGCGCACTTCGCGAGCCTCGGAGATTTCTGCCTGCACCCAGTAAGAGTCGGGCATGTAACATTCGAGGGTATCACGCACCATATTGTTGAGCTCAAAGAGCGACAAGATGGGGGAATGAGAAACGAGGTCGCTGGTGTCGGCAGAAAGGTTGCTTGAGGTGGCAGGCTCTATGTCGGCAGGTTGCGAGAAAAGAGAGAAGGTGCTCATTGCTGTAGCAGTTTGCTTATTTCTTCGTCGGTTTTTGTTAACTTGTCGCGGCAAAGCTTGATGAGCTGCTGTGCCTCTTTTAGTTTTTCTTCAAGCTGGTCGAGGTCAAGCTTGCCTGATTCCATCATTGAGACTATCGACTCAAGGTTCTTTATGGCTTCTTCGTATTTCATATTTTATTTTTTATTTTTTATTCCAAAGTTGGCAATGCCATAGCCGAAGATATTGTCGGGAGAGGCTGATTGCGAGGCGGAATTGCGGACTATTGAGATAATCTCGGTAGCGGTTTTTGTGGGGTAGGCTTGCCATAAGCATGCTACCATACCGCAGATGATAGGAGCTGCGAAGGAGGTTCCCATTTCTTCAGATATAGAACCCTTGCCTGTGATAACGGCAGCTGGAGCACCAGGAGCCATGACATCAGGTTTTATTCTTCCATCGGCGGTAGGGCCGATAGAGCTAAAGGCTGCATTCACGCTGTCAGGACGTATGGCACCAACAGAAATAATATCTGTGGCATCGGCAGGAAAATTAATCTTCTTCCATGTGCCTATACCCTCGTTGCCTGCACTATTTACAAGGATGATACCCTTGCGAGCCAATAGTGATGCCGACTGCGAGATAAAAGTAGTCTTGCCATCAAGTTGGCTATAGCGATAGGCTGTAGATGGAGTGTCGTTGTCGTAGTGATGGTAGCCAAGCGAGGAGTTTATGATGTCGACACCCATAGAGTCTGCATATTCGGCAGCCATAGTCCAATAGTCTTCTTCCACACGCGACTCGGTGTTATAGTCTTCGCTTCGTAGCAGTAAATAGCGAGCTGCGGGAGCGGTGCCTACGAAGACGTTTGGCTCGCAGGTTGCCATGGTTGACAGCACCTTTGTGCCATGGTCTATTTCATTGCAAACATCCGTGCAACCATCAGCCACGAAGTTGCGCTTACCGATGATGTTTGCATTCTTTAGTGATGGTATGCGGTCGACATTCATGAAACCGCCATCCAGAATAGCTATCGTCATTCCTTTTCCGCGGAAGCCTTTAGCATGCAGTTGCTTACCATTAATGGCTGAAATCTGCATGTCTGCAGCACCATAGAGAGTACTCTTGTTATTTACAAGAGGAGTAGGCAATAGGCTCTCGTGATATGTTTTGCGATGAGTAGGCAATATGGAATCGGGGGTGGTGAATACAAGTTCGGATTTTGTGATGAAGGGCAAGGAGGCTGTGATAGACTGTATATCGGCATCCTTGGTGCGAACCAAAACCGTGTTGTGCCATCGGCTTTTGCCTACAACCTGAAGTCCGCTATTAGCAATGGCATCGATATATTGTTTTACTACAGGAATATCTGTAGAGTCGATGCTTAGCTGCTGACGATTGCGGCGAGCTATGGCCTTGGGCGAAAGAAAATCGCTTGGATTGTCGAGAGAGTAGGGAGAATTATGCTTATCAGAAAGATACAAGCGGAAGAAGAAAGCCTTGCCGCCAGGATATGCTATCATCTTGTCGCCTTGGATATTGGTAGCGCCATTGCCTCCAACGATATGAGCAACCGCAGGCGTGAGGCAAAACAATATCAGCATGCCAAGGATAATGGAAATCTTGGTAAGTATATGGTTGGGGTGTGTGCTTAGATTTAATGTAGAAGATATAGGCATATTTTGTTTTATCTTATCTACTGCAAATTTAATGGTAAAAAGGATAATTACCAAATATACATTATAAAATATGGAATATTACTGCTGTTTTGTCGTTTTTTTCGTAACTTTGCAGAAAAAAGAAATGGATAACAAGCAAGCAACATTGGAATTAGGGACGAAGTCCGTGGGAAAACTGCTCATGCAGTATGCTATACCAGCAATCATTGCTATGACGGCATCGTCGCTGTATAATATGGTAGACTCCATCTTCATAGGACAGGGAGTGGGAGCTATGGCGATATCGGGATTGGCAATCACATTCCCGTTTATGAACCTTTCGGCAGCTTTCGGAGCAGCTATTGGAGTAGGTGCTTCGACATTGATGTCTGTGAAATTAGGACAGAAAGACTATCGCACGGCTGAGAACATATTGGGCAACACCATTACGCTGAATATAATAATAGGAGTAACGTTTGGTGCTATCTGCTTGATGTTTCTCGATTCCATACTTCGTTTCTTTGGAGCAAGCGATCAGACAATAGTATATGCTCGCGACTATATGGAGATAATATTGCTTGGCAATGCCATCACCCATCTATACTTCGGTATGAATGCTGTGTTGCGCTCTGCCAGCAAACCACGTCATGCCATGTATGCTACCATGTTTACCGTGGTGCTTAACACCATTCTCGACCCTTTGTTCATCTGGACATTCGGTCTTGGCATACGTGGAGCCGCCTATGCTACAGTATTGTCGCAGTTTGTGGCTCTGATATGGCAGTTCTGGATATTCTCAAATCCTAAAGAGCTAATCCACTTGAAGCGAGGAATATATTCCCTACGTGGCGATTTGGTGAAGAATATCATAGGTATAGGTATTTCGCCATTCTCAATGAATGTGTGTGCCTGTATGGTGGTGATATTCATCAACAACCAGTTGGTGAGATTTGGTGGCGATATGTCGGTGGGAGCCTTTGGTATTGCCAACCGTATAGTCTTTATCTTCGTTATGTTTGTGATGGGTATCAACCAAGGTATGCAGCCTATAGCAGGCTACAACTATGGCGCACAGAAGTTAGACAGAATGATGCAGGTGGTGAAGCTCTCTATAATTGCTGCTACTGCGATAATGATATTAGGATGGTTCTTGGCTATGTTGGCTCCACGCCAATGTGTTAGCCTTTTCACTACCGACCAACATCTCATTGATACCACCGTTCATGGTATGCAAAGAATGATGATGATGTTGCCAATAGTTGGCTATCAGATGGTGATAACCAATTTCTTCCAATGTATTGGCAAGGTGAAGATAAGCATATTCCTGTCGTTGTCGCGCCAGTTGCTATTCCTGTTGCCAGCCTTGGCATTGCTTCCAATGTGGTTTGGACTTGACGGAGTATGGTTGGCACAACCAGTATCCGACCTCATAGCATCTGTAGTAACGGCATGGATAATGATAGTATATATGCATAAGTTCAAACTTCAACATAAGGAGAATCAATATGGAAGACAAGAATAAAATTATAATAAACGTCGGCAGACAGATAGGAAGTGGCGGAGGAGAAATCGCACGCATCCTTGCCGACAAGTTTGGTTGCCGACTCTTGGATAAAGAGTTGCTGAACCTTGCAGCTAAGGAAAGTGGGTTCTCGGAGAAATTCTTTGAGCAAAACGATGAACAGCGAGGCTTCTTGAAGTCGCTCTTCCATATGCATGCCCCATTGGTTGGCGATAGCAATATGTATCGCAACAACTTTTCAGAAGAAAACCTCTTCTTGTTTCAGAGTGAGGCTATAAAGAAGGCAGCAAGCGAAGGCTCGTGTGTATTCGTGGGTCGTGCTGCCGACTATATATTGCGCGACGAACCAAATGCCATAAGCATATTTATTACTGCAGATATAGAAAGCCGTATAGAGAACGTAAGTAAGCGTATGGGTATAGATAAGAATGCGGCTCGCAAATTTATCGACGACAAAGAAGATGAGCGCTCTAAATACTACAACTACTATACAGGCAAGAAGTGGGGACATGCTTCGAGCTACGACCTCTGCGTAGACTCGTCGATACTCGGCATAGAGCAAACGGCTGAGTTTATTGCCAACTTCATCAAAGCTGCAAAATAATTCTGCACCATGAAGCGTATAGGAATAATTAGTGACACCCATGGCTATTGGGACGACAAGTATGCTCACTATTTCAAAGATTGCGATGAAATATGGCATGCTGGCGACATAGGCTCTATGGAGATTGCTGATAAGCTCAGAGAAATAGCACCTTTGAGAGCCGTGTATGGCAACTGCGATGGTGGCGACCTACGGAGAGTGTTTACCGAAACTCTGCGATGGAAGTGTGAGGATGTAGAAGTGCTGATGAAACATATCGGAGGATATCCAGGCAACTACGACCGGAGTATCGTAGGACAGATATACGCTTCGCCACCACAACTCTTCATCTCAGGTCATTCACACATCTTGAAGGTGAAGTTTGACAAAACTCTTAATTTGCTACATATAAACCCTGGTGCTGCAGGCATGCAGGGGTGGCATAAGGAAAGAACTTTGGTAAGACTTACCATCGAAGGCAATAAATTTACTGATTGTGAAGTTATTACATTAGGTGGACATAATATTTAAATCATATATCACAAATATTTAGTCTGCCGTAAACATAAAAATGATTATAAACTCGAATTAAAACATATAGCAATGAAAACTATCGTCATCACCGGTGGCGCAGGCTTTATAGGTAGCCATGTAGTACGCCTCTTTGTAAACAAGTATCCTGAGTACAGAATTATCAACCTTGATAAGCTTACTTACGCAGGAAATCTTGCTAACCTCAAGGATATTGAGGATAAGCCAAATTATAAGTTCGTGAAGATGGATATCTGCGACTTCGATGCCTTCTACAAACTTATGCAAGACGAAAAGGTTGATGGTATCATCCACCTCGCTGCCGAGAGCCATGTAGACCGTAGTATCAAGGATCCTTTCACATTCGCTAAAACAAACGTGATGGGAACTCTCACCTTGCTCCAGGCTGCTAAGTTGTATTGGGAATCGTTGCCAGAGAAGTATGAAGGCAAGAGATTCTATCATATCTCTACCGATGAGGTGTATGGCGCATTGACTATGACTCATCCAGAAGGCATCAAGCCTCCTTTCACCACTAAGGCTTCTTCGGCAGAACACCATGAGGCTTATGGTGAAGACTTCTTCCTTGAGACAACAAAATATAATCCACATTCACCATATTCTGCATCAAAGGCTGGTAGCGACCACTTCGTACGTGCTTTCCACGATACCTATGGCATGCCTACCATCGTTACCAACTGCTCTAACAACTATGGTCCTTACCAGTTCCCTGAGAAGTTGATACCTTTGTTTATCAACAACATTCGCCATCGCAAGCCATTGCCAGTATACGGCAAGGGTGAGAACGTGAGAGACTGGCTCTTCGTAGAAGACCATGCAAGAGCTATTGACCTTATCTTCCATAAAGGCAAGATTGCTGAGACATATAATATTGGTGGTTTCAATGAGTGGAAGAATATCGATATCATCAAGGTCGTGATAAAGACTGTAGACCGCTTGCTTGGCAGAAAGGAAGGCGAGGATATGGATCTTATCACATATGTTACCGACCGCTTGGGTCACGATGCTCGCTATGCTATCGACTCTACAAAGCTTCAGCGTGAGCTTGGATGGGAACCATCTTTGCAGTTTGAAGAGGGTATAGAGAAGACAGTACGTTGGTATCTCGACAACCAGGAGTGGCTCGACAATGTAACCTCTGGCGACTATCAGAAATATTACGATAACATGTATTCTAAACGATAAATCATGAAAAAGATATTGTTATTAGGCTCAGGAGAACTGGGCAAAGAGTTTGTCATTGCCGCAAAGCGTGCCGGTCAGTATGTGATAGCTTGCGACCGCTACGACAATGCACCAGCCATGCAGGTGGCTGACGAGAAAGAAGTTTTCTCTATGCTCGATGGTGATGCACTCGATAGAGTTGTGGCTAAGCACAATCCTGACATCATCGTACCAGAGATAGAGGCTATCCGCACCGAACGATTGTTCGACTACGAAGCACAGGGCATACAGGTGGTGCCAAGTGCTAAGGCGGTAAACTACACTATGAACCGTCGTGCCATCCGCGACCTTGCAGCTAAGGAGTTAGGACTTCGCACAGCAAAATATTTCTATGCCAAGACTTTCGAAGAGTTTAAGACAGCTGCCGACGAGATAGGCTTCCCATGTGTTGTTAAGCCTTTGATGTCGTCGTCGGGTCATGGTCAGAGCTATGTTCATAATGATGATGAACTACAGCAAGCTTTCAAGGATGCTATGGAAGGTAGCCGTGGCGATGTGAAAGAGGTGATAATCGAGGAGTTTATCGACTTCGATTCTGAGTTCACTCTTCTCACTATTACCCAGAAGGATGGTCCTACACTCTTCTGTCCTCCAATAGGACATGTACAAAAGGGTGGCGACTATCGTGAGAGCTGGCAACCATTTGCTATCTCTGATGAGGCTTTGGCTAAGGCACAGCATATAGCTGCTGAGGTTACAAAGGCATTGACAGGTGCAGGCTTGTGGGGTGTAGAATTCTTCTTGTCTAAGCAAGGCGAGGTGATATTCAGCGAACTTTCTCCACGTCCACACGACACAGGTATGGTAACTCTTGGCCACACTACAAACCTTTCAGAGTTTGAGTTGCATTTCCGTGCTGTTATGGGATTGCCTATTGCTGGCATCCATCTTGAGCATGCAGGAGCAAGTGCAGTAATCTTGTCGCCATCAGAAACCAACGAGCCTTTGCCTTACAACTTTGTTGATGCTTTGAAGGAAGACCGCACACGCATCCGTATCTTCGGCAAGGAAGAAGCACATGTTGGTCGTCGTATGGGTGTAGTATTATGCTATGGTGAAGTGGCTGATGGTACAGACCAACTACGCGAAAAGGCTAAGCGTCTTGCAGCAACAGTTCTCGGCACCGACCCTTATATGAAGAAATAATAATCTATACTAAAGAGGGTGTGTCTGAAAAGACGTGATGTTTGCGTCGTTTTGACACACCCTCATTATTATAATATGAAAACAAGATTTATAGATATTCCGCATTTCGGCGACCATCGTGGTGACCTCTCTGTGGTTGAAGCGATGAAGGATATTCCTTTTGAGGTGAAGCGTGTGTTCTGGAACTATAATGTGCCAGAAGGAAAGTCGCGTGGAGCCCATGCCCATAAGCAGCTTCGCCAGTTGCTTATTGCCATAGGTGGTAGTTTTACGGTAAATGTAGACGACGGAATAGAGAATAAATCTTTCTTGTTAGACAATCCTTACAAGGGATTGCTTGTAGAAGCTGGCGAATGGAGTTCGGAAGACTATTTCTCGCCAGGTGCTGTTTGTTTGGTGCTTTGCGACGACCATTACGACGAGAATGACTATATTCGCAATTATGATGACTTCTTGCAATGGGTGAAGAATCGCTAAACAAATAGCAATAACTGAGGCTTAAGAATACAGAATGGAAATCAGAAGATATAGACGAGAAGATAAGGAACTATGGAACTCATTTGTGAGCAAAGCTCGCAATGCCACCTTCCTCTTTGATCGCAACTACATGGACTATCATGCCGACCGCTTCGATGACAACTCCTTTATGTTTTATCATAAAGGTAAACTCAAGGCGGTGTTGCCTGCTAATGTATCTGGCGATACTCTCTATTCGCATCAGGGACTAACCTATGGCGGACTATTGCTTGATAAAAAGGCTACCGTAGAAGATGTCTTGGAATGCTTCGATAGTCTGAACTCTTGGCTTCGCGAAAATGGTATATCTAAAGTTGTTTATAAGGCTTTGCCATGGATATACCAACAATATCCATCTCAGGAAGACCTCTATGCTTTGACCTGGAAGTGCAAAGCGCAACTTATATCTCGTGATATAGCTTCAACTATAGTTGTTGATAATAAGCTGAAGTTTGCCGAATCCCGAAAGTCGGGCATACGCAAGGCTCTTTCGCTAAATATCGAAGTTGGCGAGAGTAATGATGTAGATGGTTTTTGGCATGTACTGGAGGATAACCTCGGTAATCGTTATAATGCAAAACCTGTACATACAGCCAGCGAGATGAAACTCCTGATGTCGCGTTTCCCAAACAACATCAAACTATATGTTGCAAAGATGAATGGCGAGATTGTGGGTGGTACCCTTATTTATGTCACATCACAAGTAGTGCATACTCAGTATATCTCAGCATCATTAGAAGGTAAAAAGCATGGCGCCTTAGACCTGCTGTTCGACTATATTATAAATAAGGTGTATGCCAACTGCCGCTATTTCGATTTCGGTAAGTCTACCGAGCAGGGTGGAGCATATCTCAACGAACCTCTGATATTCCAAAAGGAAGGCTTTGGAGGTAGAGGCGTATGCTACGATTGGTATCAATGGGAGCTATAAACATTTGACAAGTGGAATCTATATAAACATCCGATATAAACTATGAACATCAAATATCTTGAACTAAAGCGAATAACAGATATGCATGGCGAGGAAATTCGTCGTGCTGTAGATGACGTTGTTTGTAGCGGATGGTATCTGCAGGGAGCATCGGTAAAGGCGTTCGAAGAGCAGTATGCAGAATATATTGGCACACGCCATTGTGTGTCGTGTGGCAATGGTCTTGATGCCCTTCGACTCATGCTTCGTGGATATATAGAACTTGGCAAATTGAAAGAGGGTGACGAAGTAATTGTCCCTGCCAACACCTATATAGCAACAATTCTTGCTATCACCGATTGTCGTTTGGTTCCAGTATTGGTAGAGCCAAATATCGACACCTTGCAAATCGACGATTCGCTTATCGAACAGTATATCTCTGAGCGCACTAGGGCTGTGATGATCGTTCATCTCTATGGTCGTTGCGCTATGACAGAGCGTATTGCCGACATCTGTCGTCGCCATAATCTATTGTTGTTTGAAGATAATGCGCAAGCTCATGGTTGCACATTCCAAGGTCGTCATACAGGCTCGCTTGGCAATGCTGCTGCCCATAGCTTTTATCCAGGAAAGAATCTTGGAGCATTGGGCGATGCAGGAGCTGTTACGACAAACGATGACGAGCTTGCTGCCATTGTGCGTGCCATAGCCAACTATGGTTCGGCAAAGAAGTATGTCTTCGACTATCAAGGCTTAAACTCACGAATGGATGAGATTCATGCAGCTGTGCTGAGTGTAAAGCTAAAGTATCTTGACGAAGATAACAATCGACGCAAGCAGATTGCACATTATTATATTAATTATATCAATAACCCCGAAGTGAGAATGATGAAGGAAGATGATACTGACAATGTGCGCCATATCTTCCCAATCCTCTCTCCACACCGTGACACTCTTCAGCAACATCTTTTAGCCGAAGGCGTAGCCACGATGATACATTATCCTATACCTCCACATCGCCAAAAATGTTATCCACAGTTTGCTCATTTGCAACTGCCTATAACAGACATTATTCATCAGCAAGAGCTCAGTCTGCCATGCCATCAAGCCATGACCGACGAAGAAGTAGAGTGGGTAGTAAAGGCAATTAGCAGAAATTGCTAATTAGAAAAAGGCGTGTTTATAGAGTCTCTTAGTATCGATTTCGGTATCACTAAGGTGGTACTGCAGTTTCACCTTGCTGGTACTGGAGTTTCACCTTGCTGGTATTGCAGTAACACTATAATGGTACTGGCAATTCAATTACTTGTCTTTTTGTGCGTAAAAAGAAGGGTTTGTTAACGCATATAGCTTTTTACCTTCTTTTTTCACCTTATTCTCGGATTTTTTAATTACTTTTGCCATAAAATTATATAGACGATTTTATAGACGATGATAGTTTGCATAGCCGAGAAACCAAGTGTGGCAAAAGATATAGCCAGAATCCTTGGAGCAACAACCGACAAACGTACATACATGGAAGGCAATGGCTACCAGGTGACATGGACCTTCGGACACCTTTGTTGTCTGAAGGAGCCTGACGACTATACCCCTAACTGGCATCGCTGGAGCCTTGCTGCTCTGCCTATGATTCCTCCTCGCTTTGGTATTAAGCTGATAGAAGACAAGGGTATCAAGGAGCAGTTTGCTACCATCGAACGACTATACAGCCAAGCCGATGAGATTATAAACTGTGGTGACGCCGGACAAGAAGGTGAATTGATACAGCGTTGGGTTATGCAGAAAGCCAACGTGAAATGTCCTGTCAAGAGATTGTGGATATCGTCGATGACGGATGAGGCTATTCGCGAAGGTTTTCAGAATTTGAAAGACCAGCAGCAGTATCAAACTCTTTATCTTGCAGGATTGTCGCGAGCTATAGGCGACTGGATTCTCGGAATGAACGCCACACGACTATACACTTTGAAATATGGTCAAAATCGTCAGGTGCTCTCTATTGGCAGAGTGCAGACGCCTACGTTGGCGCTCATCGTAAACAGACAAAAGGAAATCGACTCTTTTGTGCCAGAACCTTATTGGGTGTTGGCAACAATATATCGTGATGTGGTGTTTACTGCAACACAGGGTAAGTTTACCACCAAGGAAGAGGGTGAGAAAGCTTTTGCCACTATTGCTGGCAAACCTTTCGAGGTTACCGATGTGCAGAAGAAGAAAGGCACAGAGGCTCCTCCACGACTCTATGACCTTACATCATTGCAGGTAGACTGCAACAAGAAATTCGGATATTCTGCAGAGATGACTCTTAACATCGTACAGTCGCTCTACGAAAAGAAGATAACAACTTATCCTCGTGTAGATACTCAGTATCTTTCTGATGATATTTACCCTAAGTGCCCACAGATATTGAATGGTGTTTACCAGTCTGTGATAGATGGACAGCAAGTGTATGCACAGCTTGTGAAACCTCTTGGCGGAAAGAGTCTACCAAAGAGCAAAAAGGTTTTCGATACTTCTAAAGTCACCGACCACCATGCTATTATCCCTACAGGAGTGCCAGCACGTGGACTTACCGATATAGAGAAAAATGTCTTCGACCTCGTGGTCCGTCGCTTCATTGCCGTATTCTATCCTGATTGCAAATTCTCTACCACTACAGTTATGGGACGAGTAGAGGATGTGAGCTTTAAGGTAAGCGGTAAGGAGATTCTTGAGCCAGGATGGCGCAAGGTGTATGATAAAGATGCACAGGCGCAGGTGATGGATGAAGAAGATGCTAAGAAGCAGGATGAGGAGCGCACGTTGCCTACTTTCACTAAAGGTGAGAGCGGTCCGCATGAGCCTACACTTACTGAAAAGAAGACTACTCCTCCTAAATACTATACCGAGGCTACCTTGCTTAGAGCTATGGAAACAGCAGGAAAGTTTGTTGACGACGACGAACTTCGTGCAGCTTTAAAGGAGAATGGTATTGGCCGTCCTTCTTCGCGTGCGGGCATCATAGAGACGTTGTTCAAACGTCATTACATTCGTCGTGAACGCAAGAATCTTGTGGCTACTCCTACTGGTATAGAACTCATCGATACCATTCGCGAAGAACTATTGAAGAGTTGCGAACTTACAGGTATCTGGGAGAAGAAACTCCGCGATATTGAGCATGGCACCTACGACCCTGCACAGTTCGTGGCAGAGCTGAAGACTCAGATTAATGATATTGTGATGGATGTATTGCGTGACAATTCGCCTCGCCATTTCACTATTGTTGACGACAGAAAACCAGTAACGGCAAAGGGCGCTGCCGCAAAGGGTGGTGCTGCAAAGGGCGATAAAGCTAAGGAACCTGCAAAGAAGCGTGCTCCAAGAAAGACTAAGGCTGCTAATGCTGCTACGCAAAATAGTGGAAATGCAGCTTCAAGCTTGAAGCCTTCTGATGACCTGATAGGCAAACCATGCCCTGTATGCGGCAAGGGCGTTATTATAAAAGGAAGAACAGCCTACGGATGTAGCAATTGGAAGAATGGTTGCACATTCAAGGTGCCGTTTGAATAATGACTTTCTATATTCTATGAAATCATGGAAATGATTAGAAACATAACTAAAGATACAACCTTCGATGCTGTGATACTTGCCGATGGAGACTTCCCAACAAATGCCATTCCGCTCGGTATTCTCAATAAAGCAAACTATCTGGTTTGTTGCGATGGGGCAGGGGCTAAGGCTATAGAGCATGGTATTATGCCCACGGCTGTAGTTGGCGATGGTGACTCGCTTCCTAAGGATATAAAGTCTATGCTTGGCGACAAGTTTCATTATGTGAGCGAACAAGACTACAACGACCTTACTAAAGCCACGCGATACGTATTGGAAACTATACCTACAGCCCGACGGATAGCATATATTGGAGCTACGGGCAAACGTGAAGACCATACGCTTGGAAATATATCTCTATTGCCATTCTATAAGGAAGAATTTGATATTATCCCAACTCTTGTTACAGACTATGGATACTTTGTTATGGCTGAAGGTAAGCAAATGTTTGAAACTTCGCCAGGTCAACAGGTGAGTATTTTCAATCTTACATGCTCACGCTTGACAGGAAACGGCTTTAAATGGAATGTCTATCCATATAAGATGATGTGGCAAGGTGGACTTAATGAGGCCATAGACAATTGTGTGTCTCTGGATGGTGATGGCATGTATATGGTTTTTCTAAACCATATTTAATGCTGCATGACAGATATTTATGGACAGATGCCATTGCAAAGTATAGAGTCCGCACCTTTGCTTACATGGCAATTTGTTAATCATTTGAACACTAATTATAATGGAGCAGAATTATTCAATGAAACGAGATATAGTATTGTTATTTTTCTCATTATTAGTTATTTTTTGTGCAGAAAGTTCAAATGTGCATGTTAGCAGACACATGGAACCATATATGGATATCTCGCAAATATGCATATCAGGAGAGCCCAAAATATCTTCAGAATACGCTTATGTAGAAAAACATGACAAGTTGGATTCCTTAGAACAAATCTTATGCAACAAGCCACAAATACAGGAAAGTGTATATATGCATATAGATAATACAGGGTATTTTCTTGGTGACACATTGTGGTATAAGGCATATGTTATGAGAAGTGACAATTTTAAACCGACAAACATTAGCCGTATACTATACGTTGAACTATTAACTTCTGATGGTTATCTTGTAGAGAGACAACAATTGGCTCTTGACGAGAACAGTACAGCATACGGACAGTTTGCTATAAAGGATAGTTTGTATTCTGGGTATTATGAACTTCGTGCCTACACAAAATGGATGCTTAATTTTAATGTGACAGAAAAACAACACAATTTTTTCTACCATCATCATTTTTACAACAAGCAATGTGAAAAAGATTATTTTAGATTATTCAATGGGCTATATTCACGTGTCATTCCCATATATGAAAAGAATAAGAATTCAGAAAACTATGAAAATAAATGGATGCAGCAGCGTCCAAAGCAACGAATTTATACAGACAGAACAAAATTAAATGTCTGCTTTTTCCCAGAAGGAGGACAACTTGTTTCTGGAATAAATAGTAGAGTGGCTTTTGAAGCGACAAACGAAGAAGGTAAAGCAGTTAGTTTGGAAGGGGTGTTAACAAATGGAGACAGTATCAAGACTGAATACATGGGGCGAGGTTCGTTTCTATATACACCAACCAATGAAAAGGCAAAAGCTATATTTAACTATATGGGGAAAACTTATAGTTTCAATTTGCCAAAAGCTGCAGAAAAAAGAGTGGAGATCAGTTCAGAAAAGGCATCTTTGTTATTATCCATACCAGTTTCACTATTTTGACTCATCAAATATCCGAGCCATTTGGTTGGATCATTGGACAGAGTAATGTTGGCAAGAAGATTTTGTGCCTTATCTTCCTGGGATATAGGATGAGCGGCGGGTGAATATTTGCTTCTTTCCTCTGCCAGAAGGTCTTGCCCATTTCTCAAAAGAGGTGTATCGTTACTGGTTCTACCTTCTATTGCTGCGAGATAATGAATCGGATTGAATGCCTCTATTTTGCCGGAAGCATCCTTGATTTTTGTCTCAAAATGCAAATGTGGACCTGTGGATCGACCTGTATTGCCCGATATTCCAATCTGTTGACCAGCCTGAACGACCTGACCTTCCTTGACATTTATTTGGCTCAGGTGCATATAGATACACTGGAGTTGAGTTCCATCGTCCTTGTCATATGCGATCTTAATCATATTACCGGTAGCCTTTCCATAGCAGGCAGAAATGACCTTGCCCTGATTTTCTGTTGCATACACTGGCAGATTCTTGCCTCCTGTTGCGATGTCTATGCCTCCATGCAGATGATTTCCTCTATCTTCATGGAACATACCTGTTACTTTGAGATTTCTGAAATCAATGGGGAGGGATAGGGTGGTGGGCATTCTAGGAAGAGACTGTTCACCCTTCCTTGCATACCCGATATTGACACCTTGTTTCTGGGCTTGCAGAACTGCCATCTGATCATATCGGTCAAGATGGTAACGTTGAATTTCATCAAGCAGGTCTTCCTTATAGGTAGGACTGCTCGCATATCCACCTTTCACAATGCCATTAATCCAGCCTCTATAGTCTTGGGAACTTTTTGAGGCACAATATTTCTGGTATCTGTCCAACAGAAGAACCTTGGAATGATCCTCCACACTGGCATTTACCCCGGAATACACTCTGAATGCTTCCGGATAACCATGATCATCCACATGGTAGCTGACAGGCCCCTTCCATGACCCGCCCTGCTTCACTCCAAAGAAATTGGAACTTTCACGTGCAAGACGTGATGTACCAAAAGTACTCTCAAATCCCATTTGAGCAAGGGTGATGGATGCCGGGATGCCACATTTGATTTGTTGTTCAATGGCCACCTGGGCATATTTTGCATAAAATGCATTTTTATCTATTGCCATATCATTTGGGTTGGTGATAGCCATGGGTATTCCCCATGGCTAGTTATTATCGATGAAATCCTCTATGTGAACTTGCTTCCTGATGGGAGTCCTCCTTTTCTCCAGGCTCTTTCTCGGCCACATTTCTTCCCTCATTTTCAATAACTTGCTGCTGATTATTTCCAGCAGTTTGTTGTATCTGAGGAATAAATGTAACGGCAGCTACAGCCTTTTTATATTCAGCCATGTCATCAGCGAGCCAGAGATTGTACCACTGTTGCTTGGCTATTGGCTTCTGCATTCTTTCTCCATCCACTGTGGCAATGACTACCTTCACCTTCGGGTCATCCTTGTCGGCACAGATTCTAACCTTCTCAATGCGGCTCATATCAATACCCTCGGTATTTGGCACAATGAGTTGCTGCTTGGATTCTGGATACCTGTAACCTATATCATAATATTTCTGGGCCAGAGCCTGATGCATTTCCTGCTTGTTGTCTTTGCCCATGACATTGAAATAGGCATTGAGATGTTCCTTCATCGGATAAATAGAGAAGGATTTCTCATTCTCAGGCTTGATGAAGAAGGCATACTTGCCCTCAGAGTCCTGAATAGCCTGAAATTTCTCAATCTTGGTTGCCTGCTTTTCTGTAAGCTGGCTTGATACATCGATGGTTTGATGAATTTCTAGCGTAAACTGCTTGAGCTTGCTGACAGTCACCTCCTTGTCCTTATAATAACTGTTTGGTTCCTTTAGTGCAAGACTACCACCTGCATTATAGAAGCTTACCTCTTTTACGTCTTCTTTCTTCAGAGCTATACCAATTCTCTTCTTACTCATACCTTGCACCTCGTTATTCACAAGCAAGGAGGCACCCGATGGCAGGATGACATCTGCAGTTTGCTGCTTTCTGTCAAGTACTACAACCATTTCCTTTGCCTCCATGGAAGGAAGTTTGTTGAGGTCTGCCGAGATGGAATAATCTTTACCTGTTAAGAGAACATCTTTTGTTGGCAACTGACCTCGGATGGCATCATAGTTCACTTCTCTTTTTTCTACAAGGTTGTCAATCGTCTCGATGGCATTGTTCACGTCACGCTCAATCATTCCCATTAAGTTCCCATTTCCTCTCAACTCTCGTTCCCAGTAAGGGATAAGTTGCTGGCTTTTCTTTGACAATGTGGCAGGGAGTCCCTGTCTTGCCATCAGCACACCGGCGGAAAGTTCTCTAATGAGCAATTCATGCTTGGCATCATCCGCTGGTAAAAGGCTGTTTCGCCCTGAGCGGTCCAGACGCTTTGTATCACCAGTGGTTGCTACTACGGAACGGAATATGTCATTTGCCTTCATAATGGCATTTACTTGCTCATTTCCTTCCGTTTTGCTCATGCCACTTATGAAAAGCGTATTCTCCTTGCTATCGAATTTGGCATCTTGTAGTACATGAACTCGCTCATTCTTAATACCGGAAGCCTTACAAACAGCATCAGCTATCTGGTAGGCATGGGAGAGAATCTTGGTGGCAGGTGCTACATCCTTACTGATTTTCGTCTCCAGTGGATTGTCACAGATAGCGACTCGGTTTCCAGCCCTGATTACTTTAGGGAGCACCGTATCAAGCGCATAGCTTGGAAACGATAAGTAGGACGTTTTCTTACCATCAATTTCCTTTTCCTTATCCTGGATACCAATTACGGGAGCAATAGTCTTAGCCTTATCTCCATTGATTTCATAGGAGCTGCCTTTCTTGATAAAGACTACAACCTCAGGATGCTTTTGTTCCTGATCCTTGATAAACTGTAGAGCAGACTGTGGACTAGATGCATTCTTAGCTGTCTCCACTAATTTCTCAATCTTTTGCCCATTGGCCTTGAGTAATGCCGAATATTGCTCAGAATCACTGGCAGAAAGAATCGTTTGGTCTATGTTATAAACATGATGACGCTGGCGATGGGCATGGACTGCATAATTGGACTTTTCCATATCTGGGAGTGCATTATACTGCTCCTTTGAAATGGTGTCATTATGGTTCGTGACATTCTGGTATTCCCATTTGGTCCAGTTGAATGGAAGCGAGCTTTGACCTCTCTTGACTGACATGCCATTTTCCTTTGCCTGGTTATAGGTGGAATAAAGATTGGTCTTATAGCCTTGCTGATCACTATGCAGGTTCATCATGATGTTATTGAATGCTGTGATTGGCTTCTTGGAGGCCAAAAACTCAGCATTGCTCTTACCCTTTTCATTCATCCAGACGCCTTCATGTGATTTTGCCATCTCCAATGCTGCAAGAAGAAGGGCTGCATGTGAAGCTGCCTTGGGCTCACTTTTCTTCTCTTCCTTATCTTCATGGTAGCTCTCTACAGAAGCTTTGTCTTCCTTTTTGACTTCCTCATTGCCTTCCTGGTGCTTTTGCGTCTCCTGTTCCTGAGCCTTTTCTTCATGATATTTCACATGTTGCTCATCATCCACGATCGTCTTTGCTTCTTTCTCTGCTTCATGCATAGGAACACCGGTGACTTCGATTTGCTCAGCAACACCTACAACATCTGTTTGGATGTTGCTGTCTTCATGTGGAGTTTTATTCTGTAGAGGAAGCTTATATTCATCTTTTTCTGCCAATACCTTATAAATTTGCGTCATATTTTCTGCCATGGACAGATTGACGTTATAAGCCTGGCTATAAACTTCCTTGAAAGCTTCTTCTTCCTTTTTGCCAACCTGAACAAGGTTGGTGGCAGGATCATATTGGAAATCAAGAATCTCACCATTAGGCATATGATATGCCGGATTAATCTGCTCAGAAAATTTCTTAGCAATGGAAGTATACTCATTTTGCTGTTGAGTATCAACAACCGAGTCTTCTTCCTCCTCATTTTCCTCCTCCTGAATTTGATATTCAGGCATTTCCGAGAGTTGCTCTTCAACATTCTGCAAATTCTTATCTAAACCTGCCGAATGGTCGTACGGGAAACTGTAATGAACAGACAAGCCAATGTTGG
>OQWM01000191.1_pt1 | contig 35035 bp, 30 predicted proteins | sample 1691531 | NCBI WGS metagenome assembly OQWM01 (sample SAMN03418257, study PRJEB22391) | human gut metagenome | biome: human-gut; feature: organic feature; material: feces | host: Homo sapiens | place: Tanzania | collected 2013-01
ATACCAAGCTACTCTAGTATAAGCTGTCTATGTTTACCAAAACAGGGATACCTCACCGTTGGGGCAGGGGATTTTTGGAATGGCGGCTCGTTTACCCCGGTGTTGCCTGGGGATACTCGCCTGAAACTCCAACGGGGTTCGGTCGGAATAGTGGACCGTGATATAATAATGCCGTTGGCATAGTTACGAAGCGATAGTCGTAGACGATCGAGATCACATCGAATAGCCGTGCGTATGCGCGCAACGCAGTGAGCACATAGCACGGCTGCGGAGGCGTATGCGCGCAACGCAGTGAGCACATAGCCGTAGCCCCCACACTATTATCATATACGCTTTTCATCAACCGGCGTACTGGGGTATGCAGAAGATGCGCAAACGAGCGGAAGTTTTCAACATATATATATACATAGATTTGATACATTTTTTTGCTCATTTGATGAAGATGCCAGGAAGCAAGGAGGAGGGCGCATGAGCACACTGACACGTGTGATTGTGGCCGATGACGCAGATGCGCAAACGAGCAAAAAATTACCAGCCGAATTCTTGCTTAATCCAAAACGCATTACTGAAATATTTTATACGTGGGGCTTTTTTGCGCTCTATCGTTACAGCAGCAACATCGCACCGGTAGACGGCTTTTTGACGTTCCATTTTTGATATATAATATTTAATCGCCGATGCCAATTTTCTTTGTTTGGCGGCCGTGACATTCATTTGTGGGGAAATGGCTTGTGACGATGATCGCGATTTGACTTCGATGAAAGCGATCGTGTTGCAATTGGGGAGATCGGCGCCGTATTTATAGGCGATGATGTCGATTTCGCCGTATTTTGTGGCGTAATTTCGGGCCATGATATGCCAATTTCGCTGTTTGAGGTACCAAATGACGAGGTTTTCGGCACATCGCCCGAGTTTGGCAGTGAGCGTTTGAGCGGTAGGTGTATATTTCTTTTGCGACGAATGGGTTTTGCACGGCGATTTGCGCATGCGGCTGCGGCATGCGTGTTCGTCGTGTGCATTGTATTGTTGTGAATGGCGATCGTGGCGTGACTGCGTAGACATGGTTTATACCTCATATTGATAGAATGAATAGAATTGATAGAGTTGATTGGCGTGAGCCGTGGCTGTGGATAAGATATGGACAACTTGTGGATAAATGGTGCGCGCCTGTGGATTACTTTTGTGAATCTGTGGGCAGATCGTGGTTTTCCTGTGGATAAACTGTGAATAACTCGCACGGCGTCGATGGCGGTGGAAGCCCAAAAACGGTGCGTATGATGGGCATTTGGCGCGCGATGATGGCGGCAGACGGGCCGAGGGAAGTGGCAAGAGTGCGGGTGAGCCTGGGGAATAGGCACGCACGCCCGATGAAATCGAAGAAATGCGATTGTGCTACTTCGTCGTAGGCATATTCGCGTTTTAGGGCTTTCCATAGGGGGGAGAGCGACTTTTTGACAGCGGCGAGCGACGAATGATGAATGCGCCCAAAAGTCGTTTGTCGATGTGAATTGTGGCTGTGTGACGATGGTTGAAATATTGAATGATTTGGTGCGATGGGGATCCATTGCCCGGCAAAACGCGCCCAATGATTTGGGAATCGGTCGGTTGAAATGCGTATTGCAGCATCGAATGTTGGGGGTAGCCATTGAGAATGCCAAGTTTGTAGAAGTCGCCGACGCGATTTGAGGCGTTGGTCGATGGCATTGGCAAATGTAGAAAAAGATGAAATGTTTTTTGGATAAGACGGTGTATAAAAGTGGACGGATTTTGCCGATTGCCCGATGCGCAGTAGTCGTCCCTCGCGTTGTATTTGCGTTGCAGGGTTCCATGGCATGTCGAGATGGATGAGATGGTTGGCGCGTTGCAAGTTGTGACCGCTCGAGAATGCATCGCTACAAATGACGACTTTAGGCGGAGAAATGTTTGAAATTGTATAAAAATCGTGCAATGGGCACGATGCATCGAATGCAGTTTCGACGAGTTCGCGTTTACAAGTCGATTTTCCATAACGCGCTACACGCGCGGTGAGCAATGCAAGCGGGCGATTCAATTTGAGATGATCGGCATAATAACGCGCCGTATCGGCGTATTGCGTAAATAGGACGACGGAGTCGTTGATTGGAATGGCGTTGATGATGTTTTGAATATTTCGAATGGCGATATCGTCGCCGAGTTGTGATAATAATAAATGGGCGCGTTTCATCGATTGTAATGTTTGATTCACGGCATATTTCGATGCGTCGTCGAGTTTTCTGCCATAGATCATGTCGTCGAATGGGAGTAACAATTGGCGCCCCGAGGCGCCCATAAGCGAGTAGAATTCGCGTTTCGACAAGATACGATTGCCGTGTATTTGTGCATTTTTATAATAGTGCATGAGTCGTTCGAGAGTGAGTTTGCAAGATGTCGGATGGCTGAGCAACCGATGCATGAGGACATGAGAGAGGATCGGCGCTTCGCGTATGACGTCGTCGCTATCGTAAATATATATTTGAATCGACAAAAGAGTATCGACGATATCGGCAAGCGTTTGAGAATTTTTCACGATGGGATTGGCATAGGAATGGCGGCAAATGCTTGTCTCGGCGGTCGTTTGAGGGATTTGGTCGTCGATACAAATCGCGCGAGCGAATTGTTGAATCATATATTTATCGAAATACTTTTGTGCCGATGGGTAGCCGCACAATTGGACGAGAGCATAGATATCGTTCCAACTCATGGTGACGGGAGTAGCCGTCATGAGGCAAATATAGTGATAGGCGGTATATTGTTGTGCGAAATGGAAACGCTTTGTCGATGGATTTTTGAGCGCATGTGCTTCGTCGAAAATCCAAAGGATGGGGCGATTACCGTCGAAATCGATTTTTGCGAGGCTGAGCATTTGATAGGACGCAAATTGTATATATAATTGAAACGAAGCCGCCACGCGTAGCCACATTTCGCGCAGATGCGCGGGAGCGACGACGATAACAGCGATATTGGGAGTGATGGGATCGCAGAGCATGCGTTGTATGATATTGCATGCGATATACGTTTTGCCCGACCCCGTCGGCGTTGCAATCATCGCACAATGATGTGTCGTGAGGCGATGATGGGCTGTTTTCGCGATGTTGGCTTGCGTTGGCGTCAGTTGTGGTGTGTGTTGACTCATGATACATCACCTCGTTCGTCGTTGGTGATAGTTTGTTGAAATAGCGGCAGTGATGGCGTCGCATGTGGATGCCGTAGTGAGGAAAGGGGCTTTGTATGGCGTTCGATAGCGGCAACGCATTTATCGCACAAAAGATCGATGTCGTTTTGAATAGTGGCGAGAGCCGAGTTTGGTGTTTCAATTTTCGAGGCGATATCGTGTGCTTTTCGCGAAAGTGTTGACAATTTGGCGATATATGGTTTTGCCAAAGTATCGTCGAAAGGCCATGGAATCGTATCGACGAGCCAAGCAAAGAAGCGGCGATAGCCGCCTCGTGCGTGTTCGGCGCGCGTATTGCAATAATTGCGAACGTATGCAGAATTGAGCCAAGCGGCGAGCAAATAGCCTTCGTCGTCGGTTTGGACGGGGATGTAATAAACAGTATTGATAGGTATAATTTTTATATCATTACAATAACTCGCTTCGAATCGTTGTGCGATATCACGCCAGACGACTTTTTTGTGGTTGAGCGTCGGGCTAGCGCCTGCGATGGCATGGCGTAGCGGTGGACGCGTCGTCTTTCGTTCGTCGAGCCTGGGGGCTACGCGTTCAAACCAGCGCTGCGCATGAGGCGGGAGCGAACGCAAAGGCTGCGACAGTAGCGCCATATTGTGCGGAATGACGATGTTTTGTTGTGGCTTTGCGCAGTAGGGGCGAATATCGCAACCACGAAGGACGTCGTAGATCAATGTCGATTCGATGGGGACGATGGCGTTTTCGTAGGCGAATTGCACGATTTGCGTATCGTCGATCGCCGATATGCTCTCCGATGTGTTCGCGATGTCGCCGATGCGCTTGCAAACATAGACGTCGTTTGCGCCCGTGCAAATGCCGCGTCGCACGTCGAATCGCATTTTGATAGACGGGACGCGCAAAGCGAGTTTCGTGGGGGAATCGCGTTCTGCCAATTCAATGCGAGCGATCCATGGGGAAGGCGCAGAAAGTGCAGTATTATTATCATTTATCGAAAGAATAATCGATGCCGGATAAGTCGCAGCGCCGAAAGCATTGTGCACGGTCTGGCTCCAATCGCAGAGATCGAGTAGGTGTGCATGGTTTTCGATGAACGATCGAAATGGTTTATACGAAGGCGCCGAAAAGAGTTTATTTGGCACGAGCATGGCGACGCAGCCCGTTTTTTTGACGAGTCGGAGGGCTTTTTCGACGAACAAACTGCTGATATCGGCAGATTGCGCGCAATGGCTGAGATCGCGCGATGGCTGTGCACATTTATAATGAAGTCGCAGTATCGATTGCTTTTCTTTTGGGAGTGCGTGCAAGCCGAACCACGGCGGATTTCCGATGACGAGGTCGAACCCGCCTTGGTCGGCGACTTCGGCATAGGTGAGGTCGAAGCCTAGGTGCATGGAATCGGAGCGCGATTGAGCGATATATCGGCGTTGTCGTTGGAGATCGGCAATTCGCTTCTTTTGAAGGGGACTTGGGATTGGGGAGGATTCAAAAATATTCTTTCGCGAAACAGATAATTCTTTGATGGCAATTTCGTATTGTTGTTCGATTTTTGCATAACATGCATCGCTGATCGAAGCCGAGCATCGTTCGATTTCGAGTCGCAATCGCTTCTTTTTATAGCCGTGTGCCGTTTTGAATTGGCGCAAGACGTGTGGCATGTGTGGCGGAATGGCGTTTGGTGGGATTCCGAGGTGTCGTTGCCATTGCGCCAAATCGAGCAATGCATCGCCGCATGAAATGTTGAGTTCGAGGTTTGGGAGCGGGATGAGTTCGCCGTCTTTTGGCGCATATCGGATGAGTTCGAGCCATAGTCGGAGTTCGCAGATTTGGGTAGCGGCGGGCAAGATATCGATGCCGTAAAGATTTGTCGTGAGTATGTATTTGGCGAGTTGCGTGCGAGTGATGGGGCGAGAGAGGGCGACGGCGATGTCGGAGCGCAGGGCGAGTAGGCGGTCGAAAGCGGCTTGCAAGAAGGCGCCGCTGCCGGCGGCAGGATCGAGTATTCGGATCTGCGCAAGTCGTTTATCGATGCGATCGAGTTGTTCGTTTGGGATGGCGGAGAGTTTTCGATGAAACAGTGCGTGTATGTCGTCGCGATCGAGGTGGAATTGGAGCCCGATCCACGTTTCAAAAGCGCGATCGACGATAGCTTGGGCCAGTGGCATTGGCGTATAGAACGATCCAGACGACTCTCGTAGCGATGCGGGCATGAGCATTTCGAATATGTGGCCGAGCATCCATGGATCGAGGGCATGGGATCGCCTTTCAATGGAATCGCGAGGATCTGAATTATCTTCGGCGGCGGAAGTGTTCCACGAATATGGTTCGAAGAGCGAATGTAGAATTGAAAGAATCGTCGAATTTGGAACGTCGATTTTTGTCGACGCCGCTTCGATTTGGAGCGGGGCAAAGAGGCCGCCATTGAGAAATGGAATATTGCCCAATCGCTTTGCCTTTGCGTTACGGCGAGCATGTGGCTTGTTGAGCGTATCGAAGAAGAGCGGTCGAATCGTCGATCGGTATATGGAGCGGGCGTTTCGTTCGTCGTCGGCGGCGGCTTCGAAGAGGAACGATTTGCGGCCGTCGAGTGCGCCGCGATCGGCGATATTGGCGATGAATAGGAGTCGCAAGAGCGTCGTGAGAGTGAGTTGTTGCGTCGGCGCATTGGCACCGATGTTTTGCCACGAGGCATCGAGAAGATCGAATGCCTTTTTGAAATCCCGAACAAAATTCGATTCGATATTCTTTTTTCCAAATCTTTTATCGATTTCGTAGACGAATTTGAGATAATCGCCGTGTAAAGACCAGAATTCGTCGTCGTTCCATGGGATGTTTTTAGCGACGATATATCGAGCTTCGATGGGCGACATGGCGTAGAGCGCGAGAGAATTGGCGTTTAAATCGACGACGATAGAGGCAGGTTCTTCGGTGAAAATGGATTCGATGGCAATTTTATTCGGTGGAGATGAGATGGCGACGAATATCGAGCACCATTCGCACGTGCCGGCGGCGACGATGCCTGGGGTGCTTGGCGTCGAGTCGAGAATTGGGGTCATGTTCCATTTATCGATAGCTTTCTGAACAAACGCTGAATGAATGTCGTGCATGGTCTTTGCTCCTGTTTGTTTTGAGAAATGAAAAGCCGACATGTCGTGCACGAGTGTGTACGATCGGCAAAGCGAGATCCTTGTTCGCTACTTTATAGAGCGGGCAATTTTTCAGAATGTTTGCAGAAAAAATGCAAAAAGGAGCAAAAAACAGTATAAGTGCGCGGAGCATGTTTCATCGCAAGCGGAGTTTCTTGGCGATGTGACATAGAGTCGTGCATCGATTGTTTATTGTGTTCGATGGTGCGATGGTTAAAACTCAAGAACGTGAAATCACGAGGAGTGCGGATATATGCGTCATTTGGGAATGAAGACGGCGTTAGTATTGGCGGTCATGGCGACAGGATGTGTAACCGATGAAAGAGTTGAGGTGCAGTTATGCCCTGAAGGTTCGCTAAAGGCAGAGCCTGGTGTTTGCGGATGCGATGTCGAAGACGTCGATGGCGACGGCGATACGATAATGGATTGCGTCGATTTATGCCCCGAAGACCCGAATAAAAAAGCGCCTGGAACATGTGGTTGCGGCGTGCCCGATACCGATACCGATGGCGATACGGTGCCCGATTGTTTTGATTTGTGCCCCGAAGACCCGAATAAAAAAGCGCCTGGAACATGTGGTTGTGGCATGCCCGATATCGATACCGATGGCGATACGGTGCCCGATTGTCTCGATAAGTGCCCCGAAGATCCGAATAAGACGTTGGCAGGATTATGCGGTTGCGGCGTCGTCGATACGCCCAAGGGTACACTCGATAGCGATGGCGATGGTGTCATCGACTGCCTCGATGGATGCCCCAATAACCCCTATAAGACGGCGCCTGGCAGTTCGACGTGTGAAGACCGCGATACCGATGGCGACGGCGTCGAAGATGCCCTCGACGACTGCCCCTATAATCCGACGATACAAAAGCTCGCCGAAGGCGGTAGTTGCAATTTCAAAACGGAAACGATCGAAAACGGCGAAACGATCGACGTCTTCGAAGTGTGGTCGGCATACGATCTCGTCGAGTTGAGAAAGTATCTCGAGACATCGCCTCTCGGCATGGAAAATTCGCGATGCGAAGTAGGGAAGTTGATATGCGGTCCGGCCCCCTATACTGCCTACTATTGTCCGGTCGGTCTATCTCGCAAAACGATGTGTTATGGCGGTTGTAGCGTCGATGGCGAAGAAACGGTGTGCAAGCGATGCAAAGAAACGACTGCGACTCTCGAAATCGGCGAGTGTTGCACGTCGACGGATAGTACCTTCGTCTGTACATCGGATAAGAAATACAAAACTTGTGAAAAAATCGACGGCGTGGCGCAAATCGTCGAACATGAATGCAAGAATGGATATGCATGCATTGAGGGTGAAGGCGGAGGGAAAGCGTCGTGCAAAGCGATGGAGGTTGCCGAAGGTGCATTGACGACAGGAGGTAATGCCGGCGACGATTGCAATTCGTCGCAATACGAATCGACGTGCACATCAGAAACGCAAATGTTGGTATGCCTCGATGGCAAAGTAGCCATCGAAACGGTCGAGTATTGCAAAGAAGACGCGAGCACGGGTTGGCGTATTGCATTGCCGCTCATCGCGCCGACATACAAGCTACGCGTCAAACTGATGCAAGACATCGAACTCGCCGATGCGCTACCGATCGTCGAAAAAGAAAGCGCACAATGCGCCGCCGACTGGACGCCGATGACCATCAATCACGTCGATTTCGACGGGCAAGGACACACGATATACCTTTCGAAGCATCGCAGTGAATGCATGTTGAACGACAGTTTATTTACATCTGTTTCTCAATCTCGCGTTTCAAATTTAAATTTATCGTATAACATTGGTGGGCAATCCGTTTCCGTCTTATCGATTGAGATAGTCGATTCAATTATCGAGCATTTGTCGTATCGCGGGGAACGGCGATCGACCTATCCGTTGTTTAGCGAAAGTCGGATTATGGATGGCAATCCCCTTTTTACATCGACGCTGAGTAATTCTATCGAGTCATCTCGTGTCGAAGATGTCAAATTCGACATTCCCGTACTCCATTCGTCTGAATTTTCGCATAAAGTTACTAGCAGTTTACTGAAAGATATAGCGATCAAAGTTGGAAAGCAATATTGCGATAGTAGTATATCGATAGGTAGCAAATGCCATATCATTGACAGCTTAAACCAATCACCACTTATCAATGTTTCATACGACATCGATCGTCTCGACTTTGCATCGTCGAGCACTGGGATAATCGATAGATGGAGCATGTTGCCATCTGTCGAACATGCATTATTCGAGAACTTGTCGCTAAAGATATCGTCGATCGATTTATCACACGTTGAAACAATCACTCAATTCAATATTGTTTCATTTTCTAGCGTGATGAATGTAGATGGAATGCACATAGAATTGGGCGATATCGTCGATGGCAAAACGCTGAGTGACTTGCGTGTCATCGATAATTTTAATGGAATCAACGTGAGTAATTCTCCATCTAGAGTATTAAACGATGTGACGTTTAACGCAGGGAGAATCCAAGCGAAATGGATTTCATTGCTCAAGCAGCCAAAAGCCAAATTGACAAAGAGTACATTCAAGACAGGTGATATCGATTCCGACCTTTTCGTACTCTTTAATTTCGATAAGCCTGAGGAGAAAACTGAAGTCGAAGGGCTTTCGGTCGAGATTGGAAATATCAAATCTGAGTCAAGGACAGTATTATTTGATGGCAATAATTATACTATCGATCAATTGAACGTAAAAGCTGGTGTCATCGAAGCGCCAGTATACGTGATGATGTACGAAAACACTAAAACAACATTAAAGCACGCGGATTTATCGTTCGACGAAATTCACTCGATAGGGCGGGCAGATCTTTTGTCTTATCGCGGAACTGGAGATTTTACAGGCGAAGATATATCGATTTCTGCGAAGAAGGTTACATCCGAAAAGGTTGTAGGATTTAACGATAAGATGGTGGATAGCAAGATTCAAGGGTTGCGGATAGATATTGGCGAAATCAATGCCGGTTCTTTTGCTGGTCTTGGTAGCATCCAAGACTCAGCTTTGACAAACATTGCCGTGCGCGTCGATCGCGTCGTAACCAAGGATAATCTCTATTTAATCTCTGAATTCACCGATAGCGAGATGACAAATGGATCGTTTTACGGCAATCTCTATGGCAGAGTGGAAAACACATTTCCATTTGTGAGAGAGTGGGTCAAGGATAATGGAAATCCGAAGATGGAAAACGTCGTCTCGTCGATGAGCGCCTATACGTATACGGCGAATGCCGAAACGGGCGCGATGGAAAACATCGAGCCCGTCGTGAACTCCGTCTTCTTGAACGTGTTTAATACGACAACGCCGGAAACGCCCGACGACGCCCCCGTAGCGGCCAATGTTTATTGGCTCAAGCGAGTGGCAGCCGCCAAACCATTCAGTAGCAGCGATTATGCAGGCTTCATACCTTATTATATGGATAAGACCATCGATGCCAATGGCAAGACGACCCAAGACGTCGTGACGGCGTTGGGCGCCAATTGGGAGATCTTGAGCGCGACGGAAGACGGAGCGACGATAGAGATTCCGTGGCTGAAGAAGCCGTCGGCAGCCACCCACGAACCGTAAAAAAATGTCGTTGCCATGCGTGGCGGAATGTGCTAGGAGGCTCGCCGCCCGCATGTGCTGTGCATTTGCGGTAGTTGCAGGCAATTTTTATGAGGAGAAAGAAATGAAATTGTCCCCTTTGGCAGAAGTGAAAGAAAAATTTGGTTCGCGTGACGCGTTGGTCAAACTCGTGATGAGCAAAATCGAACGCCCCGAAGGCATGAGCGACGAGAAGTTCGAAGAAAAAGTTCGCACGGTCAGCAATCGCAAATTGCTCAAGCTCAATGCAGCTCACGACGATATGATCGCTCGTTTTGGCTCGAAAGAAGGCTTGGTCGATGCGATTATGGCGATCGTGACGACGGGTAAAGTCGACGTCCTCTATCGCGCCAAATTGATGACGCTTCGTCCGGCACAATTGCTCGACCTTCACAAGTCGCTTGTGAAAAAAAGCTAATGTGTTAAAATACGGGCGCGTAATGCGTACCGGGTGACACATAGACATAAAGGAGGTGGCTCCGATGCAAAACACATTTAGGCTTCGTTGGAATTGGCTTTTTATCGTGTTTTTGGCGATGGGAGTCACCTTTTTTGTTGGGTGCAATGAGCGCCGTAGCGAAGGTAAGAAACCCGTCGTCGTCGAAGATGACGAAGTTCGCGAGAAATCGGGTGGTGGCTTTTTTGGTCAACAAACCGATCGTGGCACCCCCTCCGATACCGAGGGTTATCAACACGTTGGGCTCAAGAATCAGTTTCCAGGAGGCATTGAACCCGACGACTACAAAGCGCAAAAGCTCGTCAATCAGCTCTTTAATTACTCCATAGGCATGTGTTCGCGCGAGCAGGAATGCCCGGCCGATCTCGACGCAGCGCGCACGGGATTGCGTAAGCATTATGGGATATTTTGGCCCAAAGACCCATGGGGCAATTTTTATCAGTATAAGAGGACGGGCACGATGTCGTGCGAAGTTTGGTCGTTTGGCCCCGACGGGAAAGATGCGACCGAAGACGATATCCACATATCAAAGAGCAATCGCGAAGATTTGCCCAAATAACACGACCGTTTAGGCTATTGGGATTTCCGGGAGATATTCATGCATCGTTGGATAGGGGCTCTTGCCTGCGCGATCGCCTTCTGTAGCGGCGTGCAAGCAAACGCACAAGATTCAGATTCTTTACCAAATTCAAATCGTTCGCAAAACACAGGCCACAGCGGCTTCGTCTTCGAACATGGTTCGGAGCAATCGTCGGACGATGCCATTGCGCGTCGACAAGACGAGAGCGAGGCAAATTATCGCGCCATGAGCGAACAAATCTCGGCATTGCAAAAGCAAGTCGACGATTTACAGAATAAGATTCAAGAATCTAAGAATTCGGCTGTAGATAATTCGCATAATGGAACGAATTCGTTTGCTCGCTACGTCGAAGATCGATTTACATTTGGATCGTATGGTCGCGTTCAACCGTCGATGAATCCCGATGGCATGCAATCGGGTCGTCAGGCTCGCATTGTGTATCCGGCGCCACGCGTCGACGAGGGTAGTTATGTCGAGCTCTATTTCAAGTATACGCCCTATAAATCCGATACATCCGATACGGTCGTCGATTTGGTGACGACGCTGGCGCTCGATGGCGACAATCTCTTCCATTACGATGGCGATTGGAATGCGGGCATAGCGATCCGCAATCTCTATGTCGAAGCTCGTAATTTGTGGTTCGATGGATTCACAGTTTGGGCAGGCTCGCGCATGTATCGCGGCGACGACATATATTTACTCGATACATGGCCGCTCGACAATCTCAATACGTATGGCGGCGGTATCGGTTGGCACGGCAAGACGCGAACGAATATCGACATTCACTTTGGGACAAATCGCCTCAAAAACGATTATCAATACGAAGTCGTCGACGTCGTCAACGAGCGATTTGTGGGCAAACAAGACGTCGTCTTCCTCGATCGCCAACGGTTTATCACGTCGATCAAGGCAGAACAGTTCTTTGGTGGCGATGAATTGCCGACGTTCAAGGCGAAATTGTATGCCGAGATACACGCGATTGGGAAAGGTCAATTTCTCAAGACGCAGCCCGAACTCGTGACCGAGTTGCCCGACGATACGGGTTGGCTCGTTGGTGCGCAATTTGGCATGTCGGATTTCTTGGGCGGATCTTATGTGAATCTGTTTTTCAAATACGCGAGCGGCTTAGCGGCGTATGGCGATCAGACGATTCCGTTTGGCGTGGCGACTGATTTGCGCGCCAAAGACGCCAAGAACGTGACGATCGGTTTGAGTGCCGGGATCGATGTATTGGATTATGTCGACATATTATTTGGCGGCTATGCGCGCTATTTCGAAGATGCCGATGGGATAGAACAAGATTTCGACGACGGCTGGGAAGGCGTTTGGGACATTCGGATTACGGGCCATGTAGGGCAGTATTTCCGCCCAGGTATAGAGTTTAGCCAACAACTTCGCCGTCCGAATGGTCTAAGCCCCGTCAATCACAAACAGGAATTGGCATCGCTGTTCAAATTCTCGCTATTGCCCGCCGTTCGCTTCGGAGAAGGCGTATTGGGTCGCCCGGAGATTCGCTTTAATTATACGGTGAGCGTGCTCAATTCGGCGGCGCAGAACTTATTCGCGGAGCGCGATTATTTGCGCAACAATAACGTCGTTCACTTCGTCGGAATTGCTGCGGAATGGTGGTTTAATATCTAATCGCGGCGCGAGCCTAAGAAATTCGGAGCGACATCATGCCTCGGTTACCTTATGATTATTACGATTTGCTCACGACGGGGCATGCCCCCGCCTTCGACGCCGAAGCGGCGTATCGATTTTTGAGCGAACACCACGATCCGCTTTGCGATATGCGTTTGGCGCACTGGCGCGGCGATATCGATGACGCAGAGTTTTGGCGCGTGATGCGCCAATATCAGGGTGCGAATGGCGGATTTAAGGGTGGCATCGATCCCGATTACACGGGCGATGTGGGATCGATTCATTCGACGATCGAGGCGATGCGCATTCTCATTGCTCACCAACAATTCGACGGCGAAGAAATCGGGAAGTTGTTGGATTTCTTGCATGCGACAGTTTTGCCCGATGGTTCTTGGCAAGAAATCCCCGAAGTTCTTCAGAATCCGAAATGTCCGGCTTGGTATCAACCGGCACAGTTTAGGATTTGCGAGACATCGTGTTTGGCAGGCTATGCGCTAGAGTTTGGCGCCTACGATTTGTGGACAAACGCCGTGCGCTATATACGCCAAACGTGGCTTCAAATGCCCGATGCGCCGACCGCACATCCCTATTGGTCGGTTTTATTGCTCTTGGGTCGCAGTACGACGTCGAGCGATCGCAGCATCGCCCTCGATGCGCTCGACAATCTCAACGCCTTTGTCCGCAATCGCAAGATCGATGCTTGGGATTGTTCGGCTATCGTCGAAATCCTCGTCGGGCTCGACGCACTCGATGTCAACGATACGCTTTTGCGCCTACTCGCCATGTTAGGTGCCGCCCAAGATCCCGACGACGGTGGGATACGCACCGAATACGGTGACACTCTGCGCATCGGTGCGACGTTTAACGCCCTCATGGCGGTGGCGTTGCTCATGCAACGCGGACTCGTCGAAACGAATGGCTAAATCGGAGATGACGACAATGGAACGCAAGTGGACCGAACGCCACCGCCTTCAGGCATTAGGACGCGAAAGCGCAGATCTCTTGCTCAAGAACTGCAAACTCGTCAACGTTTTGAGCGGTGAAATCGAAGACGGCATCGATATCGCCATCGGCGGCGATAGAATCGTCGGCGTCGGGCATGGATACGAAGCAGCACACGTGATCGACTGCACGGGGCTCTATGTTCACCCAGGTCTCATCGACGCCCATATTCATCTCGAAAGCACGAAGATGACGGTGTTCCATGCAGCGAAGCGCATGTCGCAATCGGGCACGACGGCTGTCATCACCGATCCGCACGAAATCACCAATGTTGCGGGCTTGGCTGGGTTCATGTTCCAGAGCGAGTGCGCGCGTCTCAATCGATACATCGACGTCTATTTTACGGCACCGTCTTGCGTACCGACGCTAAACGACCTATCGGTCGAAACGCCAGGAGCCAAACTCGATTCCGAGACGCTTGCGCTATTGGCCAATATGCCAAGTGTCGTCGGCTTGGGCGAAATGATGAACGTCCCGGGCGTACTCGACGGCGATGCCGAAGTGATCGAGAAAATCGACCGCTTTTTGTCAGTGGGCAAAGTCGTCGACGGTCATGCGCCGGGGCTCTCGGGGCATGCGCTCAATGCCTATATTGCCAGCGGCATATCGTCGGATCACGAATCGACGGTGCTCGAAGAAGCTCGCGAAAAGTTGCGCCGCGGCATGTATGTCATGATTCGCGAGGGGACGAGCGAGCACAATCTCGAAGCGCTTTTGCCACTCATCGATAAAAATGGGCGCAACATTTCTCGCTTAATGTTTGTGTCCGACGACCTCGATCCACGCGATATGGAGGGAGGTCACATCAATCGCCTGCTCAGGCGAGCCGTTGCGGCGGGCGTCGATCCGATCATGGCGATCCAAATGGCGACGTCGTCGCCGGCGCGTTATTTTGGTCTCGATCGCGAAATTGGCGCCATTGCTCCGGGGATGCTGGCCAATATCGTCGTCTGCCAAGATCTCATCGATTTTAACGTCCATACCGTCGTGTTCCATGGGCGCGTGTCGTCGAGTCGTCATTTGCAACAGAAGGAGAACGACTTGCGTCTTCCGTATCTGCCCACGACGATGAACATCGCCTTGCCCGCGCTCGAGGATTTACGCGTGCCGTATTGCAAGGGCATGCAATTGCGAACGATCGATTTAGTCGAGGGGCAAATCGTAACACGCGCGGGCATTGTAGATCCCTGCGTCGTCGGCGGTTATGTCGAGGCATCGCCTGCCGACGACGTGGCAAAGATCTGCGTTTTCGATCGCCACCGAGCCTCGGGATCGGTTGGAATCGGCTTCGTGCGAGGATTTGGGTTGAAGCGCGGAGCTTTTGGATCGACAGTAGCGCACGATTCGCACAATCTCATCGTCGTCGGCACCGACGATGAATCGATTTTGACATGTGCTGATCGCATCATAGCAATGGGAGGCGGACAAGCCGCCATAGACGGCGATAGTTTCGTCGATATGCCCCTACCCATCGCAGGACTGATGAGCGACATGGACGATGTCGTCGAAACAGAAACGACGATGGCAGAATTTTGCAAAACGGCGTTAGAGCTCAAACTCAAAGACCCATTTGCCGCATTGAGCTTTTTGGCATTGCCCGTCATTCCAGAAATTCGCATCACCGATCGGGGATTGTTTAGAATCCATCCCGATGGAGGCCCAGAGTGCGTCGACATCCTTGTATAGTCAAAAAGAGATAAATATTCATGCCTACCTATATTACGACAGCAGGATTTAAACTACTCAAAGACGAGTTCGAGCATCTCAAGAGCGTCGAACGCCCGAAAGTCGTCAACGAAGTCGCAGAAGCGGCGGCGCAAGGCGACCGAAGCGAAAATGCCGAATATATCTATGGAAAACGGCGACTGCGAGAAATCGATCGACGGATGAGATTTCTCAACAAGAGCTTTGGCGACATGCAAGTCATCGATCCTGCGACGCCACGCGGCGACCGCATATTTTTCGGGGCTACGGTGACGCTCTATGACGAAGAACAAGATGGCGAAATCGTCTACCAAATCGTCGGTCCGCTCGATGTCCTCGACGATAAGCACATTAGCTATCAATCGCCCGTCGGTCAGGCGCTTTTGGGCAAATCGGTCGATGAATCGGTCGTCATTCGAACGCCAAAAGAAGTTCGTCACGTCACGATTTGCGAAGTCGAATACATCTAGTCGCTTTTGGCGCACGGCTTTGAACCGCGCTCCGATTGCGGAGCGTTTCTGTGCAACAAATGCTTGTGCGATGCCCCAGTAGACATCGCGCAAAGCGCGCACAGTTCCTGCGCTTTGGATACCCGTGAACGGTATCCGTATTTGTCTTGATGCGTGTTTTATGTTATCGTCACATCAAGATACATTTTGAGCTCGTGGTGTTTGTTTATCGAACACAGTGGCGAATTTGCACGTCGGTCATGGAATTTATGCATGATCGCATCGAAGAAGGATGAGATGGTCTATGGCACATAAAGTTGTTGAAGTCGTGACGCTGGCGTCTTTATGCGTTTGTATGGCATCTTGTGCGACGGCTTCGTTCGAAGAGATCGACACGAGCGATCAAGAGGTCGTCGACAAAACTTGTGAGCGCGAGTACAGCATCGATCTCGACGATGGATTCAATGAACGCGTTAGCCCCGAAGACTACGTCGACGAAGACGGCAAGCCATTCATCAATTATCGCATGTGTCGGCGCAACGTGGTCGATAAATACGACGTCTGCATCAATGCCGTGACCGATAAATATTGTGGCGAATGCGATGTGACGTGCAAATCGCCATCGATATGCAAGCGAACAGTCGATCCCGATACCGAAAAAGCGACCTATGCTTGTGGTTGCGTCGAAGGCAAAGAATTGTGCAATGGTGCATGTATCGATGTGATGACGAACCCGAATTTCTGCGGCGACTGCAAAACGGTTTGCCCCAACGACTCAAGCGGCAAACAAGTCGCCTGTATAGCAGGGAAATGTTCGTGCCCGGCAGGCGCCGAAAACGTCGATGGCAAATGCGTCAATACGAAGACAGATCCCAATAACTGCGGCAGCATTGGGAACAAATGTTATTATGGAACGACTTGCAAAGACGGCAAATGTTCCCAATGCCCCGATGGATTTATCTTCGTCGAGGGCGGGCACACGATACTCGTCGGCGGTTACGATCCCAACGTCGAAAGTAAAACCGACCTCGAAATCCAATCATCGATCGACAACAAAGACAGCGTTTATCGAATGGTCGAAGAGGATAGAATCGAGTGGTTCGAACAAGTCAATGTTGCGTTCTCCAATAAATATGATGCCGCTCGCTATTTGTTCAAAGTCATGGAACGACGTCGCCGACTCACGATTACGAACGACTTTTGCATGATGAAATATGAAATGCATGACGTGACTTCTGGTGCAAAAAGTTGGTTCGATGCCCCTTATAAATTGGTAAACGTCAAACCAAGCGTCGGGACGTGGTCTGATGCGATTTCTTTGGCAAATCAATACACGCACTTTTTGAACAAGACGAAAAAAGGCGATATCGCACTACCCTACTGCTACAGACCAGCCAAAGAAAACGGCGAATGCGACACGAAGACATGCGAAATGGCCGAAGATTATCGAAGCGATTACGCCAAATGCCGAGGTGTGAGGCTTCCAAGCGAATACGAATGGGAATACGCCGCACGTGGCGGCGCCAATGCCTCAAACAACGCATATCAAACGGTTGGCATCGACACGACGGATCCGACGATTAGCGGTGCCCTAGTGCTCGTGCCGAAAACGCTCGAAGAACTCGCCACGCTCGTCGAGGGGTATGCCGAATATCGAAAAGGGAATTCCTTTCCCAATGCCCCGCTAGACGTCGTCACCCAAAACAAGCCCAATGCCCTAGGACTATATCATATGCAGGGCAATGTCTCGGAATGGACAAACGATGCCCTGCGCAACGACGATTATAAAGATATCGATGCAGCAAACGGCGCCATTCCAGAGGGCACGCCACTGAACAATCCAAATGCTTATCAGGCGCGTTCGGGCAGTGGCGAAGTCTATCACATCGTCCGAGGATGCTCGCTTTCCGATACAGTCATCCGATGTCGCGATGGCGCACGCGATGCCCAAATTCAAATGACGCCTTTCACTGGGCAACGATATGTCGTCGCACCGATATACGATGCCAAAGGGAATTTGATCGCCGGGGAGTAGAGACGGGCGCCGTTTGCCGCCCGTTGTGCACTCATCATAATCCGCCCATTGGGCGGGTTGGTACAGCCCGACTAATGAGTCGAAGCAGCGATAAATGCGCCCGTTCCCAATGCCGTGCATATTTCGCCATTTTGGGCGATAATGGAGCCACGGCGTATAACGGTTTCGACGATGCCGCGCGCCGAATGCCCGTGAAATGGGGAGTACTCGGCAAATGAACGGAGTTTAGACTCGTCGATTTCGAACGATTCGTCGCGCAAAATGACGATATCGGCGTCGAATCCGGGGGCGATAGCCCCTTTTTTGGGCCATAGCCCATATATCTTGGCGGGATTGCGCGAAAGGACGCGCGCGAGTTTTGGCCACGTCATGCCGGGGATCGAAGCCGTGAGCGGTAGGAGGGTCTGTAGGCCGGGCAATCCGCCGGGGATCGACGATTTCGACGACGTCTTCTGCGCCCTTGTATAGGCACAGTGATCGGTAATGACCATATCGACATCGCCAAAGAGAACGGATCTTTGGAGAGCCTCGTTGTTCGAAACATCGCGCAAAGGCGGTTGCAAGATATAACGCCACGGCTCGGGCGATAGTTTGTTATCGTCGGCAGAGAGGAACATGTATTGTGGCGCAGTTTCGTTGAAGACTTGTGCGCCGCGCATTCGCGCTTGGGCGACGATTTTGGCCGTTTCGGCGCACGAATTGTGCGCAATGACGATGCGAGCTTGAGCATATTGCGCTAGGCGAATCATGCGTTCGGCGGCTTCGGCTTCGGCCATTGCCGGTCGCATATCGGGGTAAGCTCGCAATACGTCTTCGCCTGCATGTTTTGCCGCTTCGCTCGAGACGATGGCATCGTTTTCGCAGTGGATGAGCGTCGTCAATCCAGCCGCTTTTGCGACTTCGAGGATTTTCAATATACTCGCATCGTCCAAATAATAATTGGGACGATAAGTCGTATAGAGCTTGAGCGATGAAATCCCCCATTCGGGGCATTTGGCAATCGATTGTAGCGTTTTTTCGCTCGCATCGAGCGCCGTCATGTGAAATGTATAATCGATGATCGACGCCAGAGCTTGATCGCGGCGTTCGTGGAGCGCATCGCAGAGATCTTCGCCGGGCTGAGGGCCGACGAAATCGATGACCGTCGTCACGCCGCCTTTTGCCGCTTCGCACGATCCTGCGCCCCAATCGTCTTGCGTTGCAAATATCCCCGTATCGAGTTGGATATGGCAATGGGCATCGATGACGCCTGGCAAGATGATCTTCCCCGAACAATCGACGACTTCGTCGTCGGGCGTCAGGCCGAAAGCATCGGCATTGCCAATGGCAACAATCTTGCCGTCTTCGATACATATATCGACTGGGAGCAAGGCCTCATCGATGACGGCTTGACCGTTTTTTAAACAAAGTTTTCTCATGTTTTCATTCTTTTATTTGAACTGTCGCGGCGCAAAGCCCTTCGCTCACCAGAACTCGGGGCTTTTTGGAACGAAGACTAATACGCGTTCCAATGGATTTTTTCGGGTTTGAATTTATCTTTTGGCTTTGCCTCGACTGCAGGATGCCCGATGGGGATGACGCATAGCGGAACGACGTTATCGGGGAGTTTGAGGGCGTCTTTGACGACGGCGACGAGGGCGTCGCTCGGCTCGACGGCAGTCCAAACAGCGCCTAGGCCGAGGGCTTCGACGGCGAGTAGGATGTTTTCGGTCGCGGCAGAGCAATCGTGTATCCAAATGGAATTGTAGGGGGCAGGGCAATCTTTTTCGACGTTTCCACAGACGGCGATGGCAGCCCCCGCTTTGTGCAACATCTTGGCATAGGGCAAGACATCGCCCAATTTATCGAGCAATGCGCGATCGTCGATGGCGACGAATTCCCACGGTTGGTGATTCATGGCCGACGGTGCGGCCATGCCCGCTTTGATAATCGTCTCGAGTTGGTCGCGTGAAACGACTTCGCCCGTGTACTCCCGAATACTCGAACGCTTTGCTATGGCATTGAGAATGGCATTGTCTTGCATCGTAAATCTCCTCGCAAAAATGCGCCTCGCGCCCCATGCGCACCGGCTTTGTCGTGAATGCGAATTATAGGAGCAATCGGCGAATCGTCAAACGAGAAAAACACGCCGCATTCCCTTGACATTGGCGCTTTATAGGGTAGAACGCGCGCGGAGCGTACAGTCTTGTGCGCATTTTTTTATTTTTTTTCCGATTATTTCATCGAAGGAGGATTGCTTGGAACGCGTAGAATCGTCAAATCTCAACGATATGTCGACACGCCCTGCGCGAATATCTGAAGTCATTAAACTCGCGGCACCGATCATTTTATCGATGGTCTCGATGTCGCTATTGGGCGTCGTCGATACGCTATTTATGCGTTGGGTGGGCAGTGACGCCCAAGCGGCGATTGGCCTTGGCGCCCCCCTATCGTTTAGCGTGCTCTCGTTCTTTTTTGGAACACTGGCCGGCGTCACGACTTTTGTTTCTCAATATTATGGCGCAAAACGCCACAAAGAAAGCGGCAACCTTCTCATGCATGCGACATGGGTTGCGCTCTTTTTCGGCGTCTTTACGATGTTCGTCGTCGTGCCGCTCGTTTGGGAACTCCTCGTTGCCATGGGAACAAACGCCGAAATCATCGACGGTGCATTTAGCTATTTGCGCATACGCCTATTGGCAGCACCTATCGTATTTGTATCGTTTGCCTACGTCTCTTTTTTGCGCGGCATCGGCGATATGAAAACACCGGCTATCGTCGCACTCATCATGGTACTGGCAAACGTACCACTCACCTATATATTTACATTTGGACTCGACCCCATTCCAGCCTATGGCGTGGTCGGCGCAGCGATTGGAACGATATTGTCGCAAGCCATCGAACTAGCTTGTTATATGCTCGTCGTATTAAATCGAAAACACCACCAACAATATAATACGCGGCAATTCCATCGCCCCAATTGGGCGGTATTGAAATCGTTTTTTGCCCTGAGCCTGCCCATCGGCATCGGCTGGGCCATCGAACACGTCGGCTGGGCCATATTCGGCCTCTACGTCGGATCGCTCGACAAAGAATCGGCGGCGGCCAATGCCATCGTCCAAGTCTTTATGAACCTCGTCTTCATGCCTGGGCTAGCGATATCGATTGCGACGACGACACTCGTCGGTCAATATATGGGTGCCAATAACGTCAAATCTGCCGAGAAATCGGCGAATTACAGCATTATGATTTGCATCGGGTTTTTGTTGATCATCGGCATTGCGACGTATTTGTGTCGCTACCTCATCGCCGAGGGGTTCTCCGACGATCCCATCGTCATCAAGATATGCGCCGATTTGTTCATATTTGGCGTGCTCTACCAATTGTTCGACGGCCTTGGCGTTCCCTCGATGGGTGCGCTTCGCGGCGCCGGCGATACGAAATTCCCGATGATATTGATGTTCTTGTGCATGTGGGTTTTGATGATCCCGTTGCTCTTCTTCTTGGGCGATTACCTGGGATATGGCGTCTATGGCGCTTGGCTGTCGACGTGCATCACGTGTATATGCGTCGGAATCGGCGGATTCTGGCGATTTAAGCGCGGTCGCTGGAAACAACTCAAAGTCGCTGCGAGTAGCGCTCAAGCCGAAGAATAAACTCGCCGCGCCGCGTGGCGGAGAAACGCCGCGGAGAGATTTGTTTACAAAAATCGAAACACCTCTTGGCTCGGAACGATTGGGCGATCGAGTAACCGAGCCAATTCGGCATCGAGTGGATAGATTTGCAACTCGGTTGGCCAGTAATATGGCGCCCCAGCGAGGGCGATGTGGCCGTCTTCGAAAGCGCGCGAAACGCGCGCGACGGCGGCTTGTAGCGATTCGGCGTCGGATCGCGTTGCGCTCGAGTTGGCGGGTGGCAAAAGATCGCGACACATCGCCCGAAACGTCGATTCCATGCCCGAATCGGCATAGGTAAAATACCGCGAGAATATATAGGCGGTATGGAAAAATTCGGGGATTTCGGTCATTGCTCGTGCTTGCAAACAAATCGCCCAATGCTGGAGAATGCCGAATATTCTTCGAAGTTGACCGCTTGCGGGGAAATCTTGCCCTGGTAATAGTTCGTTCGATGGATTTATATTCGGTGTTTGGAGTCGCAAATGTTCGACGCAAAACGTCGGAATCGCCACATCGAATTCGTCGATATAAGTATCTTCGAGCCAAACGACGACTTGCACGAGGAGCTCGCGCGATCGGTTTTCGCACGTCGTCCAAACGTCGAAAGCATGTCGAGCATGCCCCATCGTCGGCGCAATATCGACGATGATATCGTGGAATCCTTGTCGTTTCCAATGGGCGACGGCACCGGTTTCGACGAGCGTTTGGGCAATGTCGTCGGCAGACCATCGATCGCAAAATCGGTTGCAGTTGCCCGCCGTCGAGATCTCAGCCCGTGTCTACGATTCCCATCATTCCCGATACGCCACGCCGTCGATATGGCGCATTGAGCGATATGCTCAGTGGCGTTAGCACTGGGGTGCGCGTATGCGCCAGCATAGCGCACCCCAAAGCCCGTATTGCGCTTGCGCAATAGGGCGGCGCGCGGCGTATTGCCAGCCGGCAATAGACGCGCAAAAAGCGACCGTATCGGCAGAGCCGATAGGGAGCGCCAGCAAAAAAAGCGACCGTATTGCCGACAGGCAATAGGGAGCACCAACAAAAGAGACGAAAAAAACGATTCGGAAAAAGAGAAAAATGGAAAAAGAAAAAAGCGAAAGAAAAAAAACGCCAAAAAGCGAAAGAAAAACGCCGAAGTTGAAATGAATGAAATTCGGCGTTTGGCGGATTATAACGTATTTTCTTCGGGATCGTATTGATAGACGAGGCAATAGAGGTCGAGTTCGAAGGCCCAGACGTGTCGCAGCGACCGGACGATGTCTTCGTAGGTGTTTTTGTCGGCGACGGGCCAGTCGTCAGGTGGTGCTTTTGGTGCGCGCAGGAGCTTGTCGAAGCCGTTTTCGTCGAGGATGGTGATGTCGCGGCCGGCATTTTTGAGGTTATTGACCTTGTCTTGTTTGCTGCCGCCGGTGCCTTTCGACCCGAGGATGAGGTAGTCGATGTTGTGCGAGATGGAGTTTTGGGTTTCGATGCCGACGTCGATGAGCGCGTGTTCGGCGTCGGAGCGAGCCATGTTGGAGAGGCGCCCAGCGATGACGGCCGTTTTGGTCTGTTTGAAGCTGTCGTTGCCGATGGCGTCGTGGAGTAGCGCTTCGATTTGCGAGATGTCGAGGAAGCCCCAATCGACGTTATCGAAAGGCGAAGAAAATGCAGCAATTTCGCTGTGGACGAAATCTTTTGCAAACGCCTTGTGCCCGAGGTGGGCGAAGATTGGCGTGAAGATTTCGGGTTGTGGCGCCTGTGTGATGATGCGGAATCGGCGTTGGCCGGCATCTCGCAGCATCATGAGTAGGGCGATGGCCTGTTCGGTCGTCGTGATTTGTCGCGGCGGATCGATGATGAGTTGTTCGATGCCGCGTTGCCAGTCGCGCATGAGCGCCTCGGGGAGACCGAGTGCGGACTGCGAAAACTCGCCGAGCCGCAAGTAGTGTTCGAGGCGCGTGACGTCTTTGGAGCCGACGATGCCGATGGCGTCGGCGACGAATCCCGAATAGATATCGTAGGCGTAGAGTGGCATGGCTACTCCGCGAGTCGGTCGATTTGCGCTTGGAGTTCGCGGCTAAAGGCGGCGGGCATGTCGTGATTTTTGAAGATGGCGTCCATGCGATTCCACTTGTCGCGATAGGCTTGCGTTCGGATGGTGAATTGTGCGTCGTATTCGTCGCGCGTGTAGTCTTTGTCGAGGGCGGATTTGAAGAGTCGCTTCAAATCTTCGTAGCGCGGGATTCGCCCGATGGGGGTGTCGATGGCGTCGACGTCGCCGTGGACGCGTTCTTCGGCCCAAAGCATCCAAACTTTTTTGTCGAGTTTGTGGTTGAGGAATTTCCCGTTGGCGTCGCGCAAGAAGTAGTTCGTGACGAAGACTTTTGGTGTTTCGTCGAGTTCGTCTTGTAGGGCGATGTGGTCGGCGACGTATTTGGCGAGCGGCAGGGGCATGAAATCGAGATTTGCGTAGGGATTGTGCTTTCTGACGCCTTCTTGTCCGAGCGTGGCGGCGGTCGTTTCGCTTTCGATGCAGGCGCCCAAGAGCACGCCATGTGTCCACGACAGGGCTTCGGCGATGGGTACGCTCGTGTCGGAGTCGCGCCCACCATAGACCATGGCGCTGAGGGCGACGCCGTTGGGGTCGTGCAAGGCCGGGTCTTTGTTGTCGAGTGCTTCGAGCCCGATCGTGTAGCGCGCGTTTTTGTGCGACACGGGCACGGGCTTGCCGTCGGCGGTTTTGAGGTCTGGGGTCCACGTGCCCAGGTAGTGTTTGCCGCTACGCGCCTTGTCTTCGAGCCCCGAACCGAGCCAAATCGGCGTGCCATCTTCATTGATGAGGACGTTGGAGAAGATGCATTCGCCTTCGTGCGTCAGGACTTTGAAAATTTCGGGGTCGTCTTGCGCATTGACGTTCTCGATGATGCCGAAGATGCCGCGCTCGACGTTGACAGCGCGCAGTTTGCGGTCAAAAACGCGAGCATAAATGATGTCGTCGCCGACGATGCTCTGCCCCGGAATCATCGCGGTCGAAGTCTTGCCGCAAGCCGACGGATACGCGCCCGAAAAATACGTCACGCGCCCATCTTTGCCATGCACGCCCATCAAAAACATGTGTTCTGCCAACCAGCCCTCGCGGTGGGCGCGGGCAATGGCGAGGCGAAAAGCGAGTTTCTTGAGTCCAATAGAATTCCCCGCATACTGGTTATTGATGGAGAAAACGCGGTTTTCATCCAAATCGACATAGATTCTTCGTTGATCGACATTTTTCGTCACATTTTGTTCGAGTTCACCCGCGCTATGAATGAAGACGAAAAAGTCGTCGGGATTCTTCGCCGTCTTGAACGCCTCGTAACCGCGGCGATAGAGCAAATCTTCGGCGTGCGCGACATAGGCGGAGTCGGTGATTTGTAGCGCCAGAATCGAAAACGGCGAGTGCGTTGGGCCGAGGCAGCAGAATCGGACGTACATGTCTTTGCCCGCCATGATGCCGTCGAGGAGGCCCATGATTTCATCGACGCCCGTTTTGCGGTCGAGCGTCGCCGTTTCGAAGCCAAAATCAATTGGTTTCGAGATGAGCAACTTCGTGTGGGCCTTGTCGCGGGCTTGGTCTTTGGGGCCGTCGAAGTGGTAGGTGTGGCCGCGCATCGGGAGCACGTGTTCTTCGCCAGTTTCGAGGGCTTTGTCGCGCAAAAGCTGTGCATCTTCGGGCGAATCATCGACGACGACGACCGACTTGGGCTTGCACAGCCTAACGTATTCATCGACGATGGCAGAAACGCGAGAGTTGTTGAGTGCGGCTAATTTTTCCATGGATTTTTCCATATTCTACGTGCTCCTGTGACGTGTGTATGCGCGGAATCGCCGCCCCAAACGAGGCGACGTGCTAGCGAACGCGATGCCATTTGGCTTGTCCTCGTCTATCATAATGATATTTGGCGGTAAAGTGTTCCCAAATCGTCGCGTTTGGCGTTTTTTTGCTTTTTGCGCCCTATTTCGCTATCGCTCAATACGGGCTCTTTATCGCCCTATTTCGCTATCGCTCAATACGGGCTCTGGCTTCGGCTATTGCCCGTTGGGCAATACGCCTACGCTGTTTTTTGGGGGCGTACACAAAGCGCAATTGGCGTGGCTTGCGCAACGATATAATATGATGATCAATATCGATGTATATGACACGACATTGTAAGCCCAAGTGCGATTTACACCCGTATATCGCACAAACACCCACACACAGCCCACGAACCGATACATCATCTAAAAGTCGAGCATTCAGATAAAGGCGTATGCGCATCATTTTTTGAATGCGCGTTCGCATCGTTATTGAACGAAACGCGTTAAACTGCTAGCATTGTGAAGGTTTTTTGACCGTATTTTTGACTTAGGAGGTAATATGCGTCGTATTTGCAACACCACCATGGCAAGCCTTTCGGCTTGGGTTTTCTCGGGCATCGCGGCACTCGCCATATTGGGCGCTTGCGCCACCGACGATACGGGTCCCAAAGATACGACGATGGATTATTGGTCGAAGAAGAAGGGCGATTGCGAAGAAGTCCTCAAGAGCCCGCATGCTTATGATTTATCGCAGATTACGCGATGTACGAAGATGTGGGAGATGTATCGCTATGTCGACAATATTCCGCTCAAAGACCGTTCGATGTATGCCGTTGCATTTAGTACGGTGAGCCATAAGGCGCCCGATGCCTACGATCGGGCGATTGCCGATGCGGCGCTGACGCGTCTTTGCATTCCTCGTCATCCGCTCGATGGGAGTGGTCAGGTGCGCGAAGAGATTCCCGATTCGTTGCAATGCAATACGGTTTCGGATCTTTCGATCGGCGGCAAAGCCGTTGCCTCGTCGAATCCCTATCAGCGCATGAAAGCGACCGTCGAGGTCAGCGACGTGAGTGATAAGGAGATGTCGCGCGCCGCGACAGTCTATAAGAAGGGTTCGACACAACGCCAAAAAGAGAACTTGGGCAAGGCGATCAATTTCTATCGCGAAGCCTTGGGGATTTATCCGAATTACGTTGCAGCGAAATACGATTTAGCTTGTGCATTGGCGGTTTCGGGCGACGAGCGCGGTGCTTTGCGCGAGCTCGAAGAGCTCAATACGTGGAACGACGCCGAGGCGCAACAACGCATCGTCAAGGCGCGATCGGACTCCGATTTTGAATCGATCCGCGACAATCCGAATTTCAAATTGATCACGGGCTATGTTCGCGTCGTCATCGTCAATGGCGCCAGTGCCATTGGCGAAGAGCACGTCGCTTCGATGAAAAAGCGATTGGAATCGAAAAACATCCCCGTCGCCCAAGTGGGCAAGAGTAGCGGCGTCGTGCTTTCGCCGCAAATCATGTATCGCGAGGGCTTCGAAGACTACGCCTATAAGATCCGCGACGTGCTGGGCAATTCAAAGATGGCCGTCACGCTCGATCGCCGCAAAGGCGGCATGGACGACATACTCGTCTTGTGGGGGCAACCCGAGGCGGCCGCCGTCGGCGCCGGTCAAAACGCCCCAGTCGTTCAAGGGCAACGCGCTCAGGGTAGCGAGAACAAACTCGACGACCTCGCCGATTCCGTCGATAAAACGAAGAAATCCGTCGATCATACGCGCGATGTCGGCAAATCTCTCACGAGTTTCTAATCGCAGCGACGATCTCTGCCATCGGCGATTCCCGTGCTTGCGGGGGATCTCGATGGCAGAGAATCGGAACAGAAAAATCAATGGCTATAGCGCACCCAAATCGCCTGAATTGTACGATTTCGTCGTGATTTGGTAATCTTTGATGAAGATTTCGCAATCTTCTTCTTTGCCATCGACCATCGTGCACTCGCGGGCACATTCGCCTTCGGGGGTGTAGACTTTCCAAGGGCCTTGTTCGAGATCGTCGACGAATGCGCCCTTAGCCATGAGCCCGCCCGTTTGATAATAGAGCTCGACATCGCCGTTTTGTAGGCTGTCTTTGTAAGTCTTGACGCTTCGGAGCTCGCCATTGACGTAGTATTGATTCCATACGCCTTGGCGCATGTCGTTTTCCATCATGCCTTTCGTATCGATTTTGCCATTGGGATGATACGACGTCCACTCGCCTTGGAGTTTGTCTTTATCGTAATTGGCGATCAATTTGATGCGTCCATGGGCGTCGAATTCCATCATGGTACCTTGTTTTCCGTCGAATCCGACGCAATAGAACTTCGGATATGAGCCTTCGAGGTCTTCGATTCGGTTTGTTTGTGGCGGGCAAACCAGGTTATCGGCCTCGGCATATCGCTTCGAAGCGGTTTCTTCGGTGTCGCGCGAGCTTTGGACATTGGAATAGATGGCATAGCCAAGGACTACGGCAAAAATGGTGAAGATAACCGCGGCGATGGTATATGCGACGGGTTTTGGGAGCTGACCTCTATATAATACAGCCATAATGAACTCTTCGATGGGTGATGAATTGGGGTGACAATGACCAAGGTAAAGTCGCGGCGCCGCGTGACAAATGCTCGAGGAGGGGCGCCTCAAATCGCCGCCGTTTTAGTCCGATTGCGTCGAACAAAGCAAGACTATGAGAAAAAAGAGCGCATATTTTATATGCGCCCAGATTTATCGCGCCCGAGGCGCGCATTCATGGATCAATTGAGTTTGCTTTCTTGCGATTCGCGTATGATTCGCTCGCGTTTTTTCTCCCAAGCGAGTCGTTCTCTTTCGGCTCTATCGCGAGTTTTTCGAATTGCCCAAGTATCTTCGGCGCATTTGGAAATGTTGAGCAAGACGCCCGTCGCAAACATGCACATGACGAGCGACGAACCACCAAACGATACAAATGGCAAGGTGAGACCTTTTGTCGGCAAAAGCCCCGTAATGACGCCGAGATTGAGTAGCGCTTGGAGCGTAATGACGAACGTAATTCCAAAGGCGACGTATCGGCCGAATAAATCGCGAGCCCGGTAGGCGATGAGGAAACCGCGTGCAGCAAAAGCTAAGAAGAGAATACACAGCGCAATGGCGCCTAAAAATCCGAGTTCTTCGAGTGTCGCCGTACCGATAAAGTCGGTGTGTAGCTCGGGGACGAAGCCGAGTTTTCCGAGTCCTTGCCCTAGCCCACGCCCTTCGACGCCCCCCGATCCGATGCTGATGAGGCTGCGCGTGAGCTGATACCCTTCGTTGCTCTGCGTTCCCCAAGGGTCGAGGAAAGCCATGATTCGCTTCATGCGATAATCGGCCGAGAAGATGAGGAGCGAAGCCCCTAGCCCCCCGACGATAGCTCCGCCGATGAGATAGATCATGCGCGTGCCCGCGACGAGGAGCATGACACCCGTCAAAATGACGATGATGGCACTCGATCCGAAGTCGGGTTGCTTGAGCAATAAGCCCACGACACAACCGATGAGGATGATATGCGGTAATATGCCAACGGAAAACGTCTTCATGAGATCGTTTTTCTTCGTCATGGAATACGCCAAGACGAAGACGAGGGTGACTTTGGCGATTTCGGCAGGCTGAACGTTAAAGAATCCAAGTCGAATCCAACGCCGCGCCCCGTTGACATCGGTGCCGACGAATAAAACTGCCGCTAGGACGAGTATCGTGCCAGCGAATATGGGCCATGCGGTGCGGCGATACCAATGGTAATCGACTTTGAGTCCAAAAATGAGAAAGAGGAGCCCGCCGGCGAGGTAGATGAGCTGGCGCTTGAGAAAAAACGCCGAATCGCCGGTGAGCCATGTCGCCGTAATGCCCGAGGCACTGTAGATCATGACGATCCCAATGCCTACGAGCGCACAGACGATGAGCAAAAGCCAGCCATCCCACGGGCGTTCAGTTGTATTTAAAGTCGTATTGAACATGGCTCACGCTCTATTATCTTGCGTTTTAGCGCAACTTGAGGCTCGCCAAGGCGACGAGTGATAACAAAATCGAAATAATCCAAAAGCGAACGATGACTTTTGGTTCGGCCCATCCCTTGAGCTCGAAATGATGGTGAATCGGTGCCATTTTGAAGACGCGTTTGCCCGTCAATTTAAAACTCGTCGTCTGCGTAATGACCGACACGGCTTCGAGCAAGAAGAGCCCGCAAATGATGACGCTCAAGAGTTCGTTTTTCGACAAAACGGCGAGCGTGCCCAAAGCACCACCGAGCGAGAGACTGCCCAAATCGCCCATGAAAACTTGGGCGGGATAGGAGTTGAACCACAAAAACCCGATACCACTGCCGACGATGGCACCGCACCCGATGCAAAGCTCGGAAATGCCCGATATATGGGGGATTCGAAGGTATGAAGCGAGGTCGAAAGTGGCAAAGATTTCGCGTCCGTCGACGGAGACGGGGAATTGTAGGACTGTGCCGGCGACGTAGCATAAGACGAGGAATGTGCCAGCGGCGACGGCGACGGGGGCAATGGCGAGCCCGTCGAGCCCATCGGTGAGGTTGACGGCATTCGACGTGCCGACGATCGTCACCATGGCAAAGAGCGCATAGGCGATGACGGGCAAAGAGAGTGAAAACTTATCGGCGGCAACAAACGGGAAATAGAGCTGACTCGAGTAATTGAGCGTGTCGTCGGAAAAGAGCACGAACATCAAGACGGCAGTGACGGCAAACTGCAAGATGAGTTTCCAACGCCCAGGGAGGCCGCGGCTCCCCTTTTCTTTAATCTTGAGGTAGTCGTCGATAAAGCCGATGCCACCAAAGAAAGTCGTAATCGCCAGAAATATCCAGACATAGTGATTCGAAAGATCGGCCCATAATACGGTCGAAACGACGAGGCTGAGCAAGATGAGGCTGCCGCCCATCGTCGGCGTGCCGCGCTTCTTGAGGTGCGATTGGGGGCCATCGTCGCGAACGACTTGACCGACTTGGCGTTCGAGGAGTTTGCCGATAAATTTCGGGTACATGAAACTCATCAATAACGCCGTGATCATCGCCATGACGACGCGAAAGCTGACGTATCGAAATACGTTGAACGGCGCAAAGTAATCGCGCAGTTCATACAAGTACATGAGCATTAGAGATCTCCAAGTTTTGCCCATTTTCGATGGGGCAATGTATGAAAAACTAAATCGTGTGCAATATATTGGTGAATGACAGAATAATGTTCGATATCGAGAATCGCATATCGTTCAAAATTCGCATATCGGGCAGTCGAATTTATCCGATTTCAGCCCCGAACATGGAGAGAGCGCGTTCGAGTTCCATGCCTCGACTTCCCTTGATGAGGCAAATGTCGCCAGTGGCGAGTTGCGGGCGAAGCCAGTCGATAGCAGATTGGAGTTCGTCTTTCGGCGCGCAAAAGATGTCGCAGGGGGATGCGCCGGCGGCCAAGGCACCTGCCGAAATGCAATGCGCCGACGGCCCAATGCAGACGAGCTTTTTGAAGCCGCAGGCAGCCGCCTCGCGCCCGAGTGTGCGGTGGCATTCATCGCTCGTATCGCCGAGTTCGCGCATTTCGCCCAAGATGAGGCAACGGTTTTGCGGCTTCGATATCGTCGCCACGAGGCGCAAAGCCTCGTGCATGCTCAATGGATTGGCATTGTAGGCATCGTGCAAGATGACGATGCTGGGGGCGGCGTGCCAACGCTCGAGTCGCCCCGAGGGGAGTTTGACGTTGAGCAATGCCGAATTGATCGCATCGTCGGTCCACGCGCCGCCAACGGCGGTGAGCGCAAGCGCGAGGTTCATCGCATTATGCGCACCGAGCAATGGCAATGCGATATCGTGCACCATCGTGCCGTCGACGTGGTATTTGAATCGTATGCCTTCTGAATCGGCTTCGATGTCGTCGATATATGTCGAACTATCTTCGGCACTAGTTCCTACCCATATAATTTTATTTGCATTGGCGATATCGGCATAATAGGAGCGCGTTGCGCAAGGGAGCACGATTTTGTTGAGATCGGGCGCTTCGAGGAGTTCGCCTTTGGCGCGAGCAACGCCTTCGATCGAGCCAAAGCCGCCCAAATGAGCCGCGCCAACACACGTGATAATGGCGATATCGGGCGGCGCGATATGGCGCAGGTGTGCAATTTCGCCTGGGGCATTTGCCCCCATTTCGAGCACGGCGACGTCGTGTTTTGGCGTCAGCTGCACGACGTTCATCGGTAGCCCGATATAGTTGTTGAGATTGCCCTCGGTTTTGAGGACACATTTGCCTTTGGCTTCGAGCAAAGTCGCCAAGATCTCTTTTGTCGTCGTCTTGCCGTTCGACCCCGTGATGGCGTAGACTGCGAAATCGCCCATATTGCGACGCAATCCGAGGATCTCGTGTGCGAGGCATCCGAAAGCCGTCAAGACGTCGTCGACTTCGAATATCGCCGTGCCATCGGGGACATTCATCGCCGTTCGAATGTCGCGCTTTCGGTCGACGACAACACCTCGACATCCTTGGTCGAAGACTTGATCTAAAAAGTCGTGCCCGTCGAATCGCTCGCCTTTGAGCGCGAAGAACAAATCGCCATCACTTGCCCGCCTGCTATCGAACAGCGTGCGGCGGAACTTCGTTCCGATTCGATTCCATTTTGCGCCAAGCGCCGTGGCGATTGCCTTGGCATTCATCATCTCGAAAATCGTTTCTTCCATGAACATTTCCTTTCTCGTGAGTGCATCGAACGATGCGCCTGCGGGCTCCGTATAAGGTAGAACAAGGAAAATGTGAATTTATTGATGTTCGGTGCGCCCATCGCACGCCATCGCCAATCATCTCGTCCAACGCGCCTTTGCCGAGGCTCGATTTGAGCGGCAATTTGTGTAATAAACTGATTTCATTCACTTTTTTCTTGACAAAAAAAAATCATTCATTCTTGAATCGGAGTCTTGAACCGACTATAATGCAGAATTGAGATAGACATGGTGCACGGATATCGTGTAGCCAACAACCCCAAGCCCATCGAAATTCATTCGCCCCGAGTTTCATCGATCGCGCCAGCGTTCGAGCTCGTGGTCGACATCGAGCACACGGTGATTGCAGTAAGTTTTATTCATGACATACGCCTACTTTGACATACCTACTACATTCGCCGATAGACCTACCATAGCATACATAGGATTGGGATTGACGACTGAATAGCCCCGAGCACCACATATCCGCGACACAGGCTTTGTACACTTCGACATAAAATTCACTTTACGACGGAGGGAACGGTTATGAAACTCGCATGGATTACGGTAATCATCATGGCTTTTGCTTGCATCATGAGCGGATGCAACAAAGACGAAACGGCATTCATCAACTATCTCAAAGACTTCGACGCCATTTCAAAGCAAGAAGATTGCGCCAACGCCGCCTCGGATATGCGCAGTTGGATCAAAGACAATGGCGACGCCTTCAAAGTCGAAATCAAAAAGGTCAAAAACAACCGAGGCAATACAGAGGCAGCGCAACAACTCCAAACGATGGCAAAAGACATGCCAACGCGCTGCGATACCCACATCGGATACCTCGCCTCGACTGCGCGCTTCTTCGAGCTCTTCGATTCAGTGCGATAGTCGGTCGCCGATAAACACATGAGATGCGCGAGGACGATGTGTTAAAGCCCCCCAGTTGGGGGGCTTTTTTTGTGCGTCGATGTATTAAAGCCCCCCAGTTGGGGGGCTTTTTTTGTGCGTCGATGTGTCAAAGACCCCCAGTTGGGGGGCTTTTTTTGTGCGTCGATGTGTTAAAGCCCCCTCGTGTGGCGACATCATAACGGTACTCTAGAAATCCGTCCAGAGGCACTGATTCGTCACTTCGTGATGGAAGACGATCTCGCCGCGTTTGATGCGATTGCCCAAGTCGTGCGGCGATCGATTGGCGACAGCTCGCTTTAGAGAAGCATATTTGGCATGATTTTCGGCCCCCAAGATCTGTTTCATCGCCGCCGACTGCTCGAAATCGGCAATGGCATCGTAGATATTGCCTGGGAGCTTATGCGACTCGTTGTTGCGCATTTCTGGCGTGATCTTCGGATATTTCTCCATCATCAATTGCAAAAGCACGTAGACGAGCAAATAGGGATTCGCATCGGGACCAACGGCGCGCAATTCAAAACGCGACGTTCGTTCGTTGCCCTTCGGCAAACGGATAATCGCCGATCGATCGTTTGTCGAAACGCGGATATCGTTCGGCGCTTCGAAATTCGGATCGAGCCGTCGATAGCTATTGACCGAGCTATTGGCGACGAGGCAAAAATCGCGCGCATGGTACAAAACGCGATCGACACATTGCCAACCGAATTCCGAAAACTGCCCCACCCCTGCCGGGTCGAACATGAGATTCTTGCCGTGCTGCGAAACCGATATATTCGCATGCATTCCCGAACCGTTGACCTTCATCAAAGGCTTAGGCAAAAAACACGCCGTCAAACCGTTCATTGCAGCGATTTGACGCGCCAAGAGTTTGTAGATCTGAACTTGGTCGCAGGCGATGAGTGCCTCGGCACAGCGATAATTGAGCTCAAACTGCGACGGCGCTACTTCGGGGTGGTCTTTTTCGTTTTCGAAGCCAAGTGCCCGCTGTGCCTCGGCAAAGTGATCGATAAAGAGCTTCAGCGGCGTATTGGGCAACGTGTGGAAATAACCCCCATCCGAAACGTACTTAAACCCGACATCGGCTTGGAAATTCTGTTCGGCGTCGATGTCTTTGAACAAAAACCCCTCGACTTCGAATGCGACGTTACTGCTATAGCCTTTCTCGAACAAATCGCGGCTATATTTTTTGAGCAAACCGCGGATATCGCCTGGGTATGGCGTATCGTCGACGCCTCGAACGAGCCCAAAGACCATGACTTTGCCCGGACCAAATATGTCGCTCGGCAACCATCGAAAACTCCCCCAGTCGACGTCGAGACACAAATCCGATTCGCGTTGCTGCGAAAATCCATGGATCGAAGATCCGTCGAACGTCAACCCATCGTACGACTTTTCGAGGAACTTCTTGTCGTAATCGAGCATGTGAAAGCGCCCCTCGAGGTCGGAAAAACACACCGTCACCGCCTTGAGCTGGTTCTCGTCGTGGAGATAACGGAGGTACTTTTCGCGCAAAAAGTCGTCGGGCGTGTGGTTTTGAACATCGGCTTTGGCCTCGAGATTGAGCTCTTCGAGCGCCTCGTATGGTATTTCTTTAAAATTCCTTATCTTGAGCATAGATCTCCCTATTGTGAGCACAGATCACCTTTCAATGCAGATAAAAAACGGTGCGCCCCCTCCCCCACAAACGATGGTGCACAAACCGCGCATAGTTATGCCAAAAAGTCACAAATACAAGGAAAAACTGTCGATTCATCTTCCACATGGACATGTGGGCATCATTGCGAATGGCTACTCGCGCCCATTGCCCTACGGGCTTTTGGTGGGGTTGGGGCGGCTTGGTTCGCCCGGCGATGGGGCGGGGCTACTCACGGGAAGCCCTACGGGCTTTTTTTTGGGGGGGGGAATATATTGCAAAAGAATGTAGTCAATATCATACAAACGAATTTGTTTGTATAATATGTCTACGTCGTATCCGCTCTATGCGCGTGAATACATTGGATGGGGTGGGCGTATTTCTAAAACTAAGCGTCGTGGTCAGGGCTACCTCATTTACTTTTTCCGTTGAAACAGCACATCAAGCATGGCAAGTGGGTCAAGCGATGCCTTAAGCATCATCAATTTTTTGGTCAACTTTCCAGT
>OQWM01000192.1_pt1 | contig 34869 bp, 25 predicted proteins | sample 1691531 | NCBI WGS metagenome assembly OQWM01 (sample SAMN03418257, study PRJEB22391) | human gut metagenome | biome: human-gut; feature: organic feature; material: feces | host: Homo sapiens | place: Tanzania | collected 2013-01
TGATATATTCCAGCAGGGCATCCGCCACATGGACGGCGCGGGCCTGCGCCTGCATCTCCAGCAGCGCGGCGGCGGAGGACACGGTGTCCACCGCGTCCAGCGGATCGCCGGTACGGCGGGATGAGGTGCAGAAGGTATTTGATGAAATGAAGGCTGATGGTACTGTAGCCAAGATTTCTGAAAAGTGGTTTGCCAAGGATATTACCAAATAATTAATGAAAATTTGGGTAAAAGGCTCCTTAATTTTATTGAGGGGTCTTTTATTTTTGTGCGGTATGAAGTACAATAGAATCGACTGTGCTTTTGTTTTGAAAGGGTGTTTTTTGATTTATGGATAATCTGTTACATACAATTACCCTGATGCTGGAGGGAACCCAGGTTACACTGGAGATTTTTTGTATTACCTTGGTGCTTTCTCTGCCCATTGGCCTATTGGCGGCATTGGGACGGATTTCATCTTTGAAGCCTTTGCGGCTGTTAATGGAGTTTTATGTGTGGATTATGCGGGGTACACCGCTAATGCTGCAGCTTTTGTTTGTTTATTTTGCCCTGCCTATGGTGGGAATTATGCTGCCGGATATTGCAGCGGCTCTGTTGGCCTTTGTGCTGAACTATGCGGCTTATTTTGCAGAGATTTTCCGGGCTGGCATTCAGGCCATTGGCCGGGGCCAGTATGAGGCAGCCAAGACCTTGGGCATGACCTATCCCCAGACCATGCGTCGGATTGTCATTCCCCAGATGATTCGCCACGTACTGCCTCCAATCAGCAACGAAACCATTAATCTGGTAAAGGATACCTCTCTGATTTATATTTTGGCCATGAATGATTTGCTGCGGGTGGCTCGTACCATTGTGCAGAGGGAGTTTGATATGACTCCTTTTGTAATTGCCGGTGTATTTTATCTGGTAATGACCTTTGTTCTTACCTGGGCGTTTAAGAAGCTGGAGGCACATTATGCAAAATATGACCAATAATATTATGTTAAAAATGACGGATATACATAAAAGCTTTGGGGAGCTGGAGGTGCTGAAGGGCATTGATTTTTCTGTGGCCAAGGGTGATGTACTGGCTATAATTGGGCCTTCCGGCTCTGGCAAAAGCACCATGCTGCGGTGTATCAATCGTCTGGAGGAGATTGACTCCGGCAAAATCGAGATTATGGGCCGTGCCTTGGCGGAAAACGGAGCTGATGGCAGGGCAGAATATGTGGATGAGGCCAAGTCTAGGGAGATTTTGGCTTGTACAGGCATGGTATTTCAGCAGTTTAATCTTTTTCCTCATATGACGGTAATGGAGAATCTGCTGGAGGCGCCTGTGCAGGTAAAAAAGCGTTCTGTGGAGGAGGTTCGTCCAGAGGCAGAGGAGCTTTTGCGGAAGGTTGGGCTTTTTGATAAGCGGGATGCTTATCCTGGCAGATTGTCTGGCGGTCAGCAGCAGCGAGTGGCTATTGCCAGAGCCTTGGCCATGAAGCCGGAGATTATGCTGTTTGATGAGCCTACCTCTGCCCTGGATCCGGAACTGACTGGCGAGGTTTTGAAAACCATGCGGGAGCTGGCTCAGGAGCATATGACTATGGTGGTGGTAACCCACGAAATGGCCTTTGCCAGAGAGGCAGCCAGCCATGTTATGTTTATGGCGGATGGGGTGATTGTGGAGCAGGGCCAGCCAGAGGAGTTTTTTGCTCACCCTAAGCAGGAAAGAACCGTGGCATTTTTGCAGAATATGCTCTAAGCATATATGGAGGACAGAACCGTGGAATATGGCAAGGAAATAGATGGTAATAAAATATGGTCTGCTCTGGTAATGCTTCTGACAATGTGCCTGCTGCTGTGGGGACAGCAAGGAGCCGAGGCAGCGGGATTTGCCCAGCGGGCTGGCAGTATGTCGGAGATTACCGGCATTCGGGTAAGTACCGATGCAGACAAAACCCGTATTGTGGTGGATGGCACCAAGGAGACGGAGTACAAGAGCGCGGTTTATCGGGCAAAGTGTCTGATTTTGAAGAGTATCGCGATAGGAAACAAACCATGAGCATTCGCAAAGCAGGCGAGACGAACGTCGGTAGAAAGCGCAATCACAACGAAGACAGCTTTTTAATCGTTCACGATCAGCTTTTGTATATCGTAGCAGACGGTATGGGTGGTCATGCGGCTGGCGAAGTCGCAAGTCGTATGGCGGTCGAAACCGTATCACAGTTTTTTAAGGATACGGCAGAAGACGACGAGATCACTTGGCCCTTCAAGATGGATCGGCAAAAGAAGTACGAAGAAAACCGTTTGGTGACGGCGATTAAGTACGCGAACTTGCGCATCTACGAAGAAGCACTCGCCAATGCGAAGAAAAAAGGCATGGGGACGACGATCGTCGCCGTGAATTTCACGCGCGATGGCGTGTATTTGGGCCACGTCGGCGACTCGCGAATTTATCGCTTCCGCAAGGGCGAGCTCAAGCAGATGACCGAAGATCATTCGCTTTTGAACGACTATATTAAAATGAAAGTCTTGACCGAAGACGAGATCAAGAATTTCCCGCATAAAAACGTCATCGTTCGTGCATTGGGTATGAAAGACAACGTCCAAGTCGATGTGTCGTTCGAAGTCCCCGAACACGAAGATATTTACTTGCTTTGCTCGGACGGTTTGTCGGGCGAAGTCCCCGATGAACAAATGCAGGAAATTTTGCGCGAAACGAGCAACGACCTCAAAGCCTGTTGCTCGCGGCTCATCCAGCAAGCATGCGAAAACGGCGGTAAAGACAACGTCACGTGCGTCTTAGCCCAATACATCAACGATTCGTTATAATAAGATCCCCCGCCCCGTTGGGGCGAGGTTATCTAGTCTTTTGTTAGAGAAATCCCGCCCTTTTGGGCGGGATTTTTTTTTTACCCTCAGCGGTGCCGGGGGCGGTGATCGACGCGAAAACGCTCAATCGTCGTTTGCCAGATTCATGATGAGCTGGAACATGGCTTCGGAGGCGATGGGAAGCGCCGATTCATCGAGTGTAAATTTATCGGAATGCGACGGCGGGATCTGAATATTATTCGGCTTAACCCCCATCATAGCATAGAATGATGGAATTTTATTAGAAAAATACGAAAAATCTTCAGCAGCGAGGTTCATGTTGACGTCTTTGGCACATCCGAGAGCAGACCAAATGTTTCGGGCGATGGCGACGATTTTGTCGTCGTTGGCGACGGCACTTGCGCCGTAATAGAGTTTGGCAACGAGTTCGGTTTCGGTGGCTTGTGCCATGCCTTTGGCGACGGTTTCGATGCGGTGAAATATGGCATCGAGCTCGGCGCGCGATGTGGCGCGGATAATCCCTTCGCATTGGGCGTGGTCGGCGACGACGTTGAAGGCATTGCCCGCGGTGAGTGTGCAAATCGAGACGACTTCGGGGCGTGCGGGGCGCGTGCGTCGGAGCGCGGCATAAATCGCGCAAACGGCCTGCGAGGCGGCCCACAGGGCATCGCGCCCACGCTCTGGGTAAGCGGCATGAGCCGATTCGCCTTGGAATTCGAGCGTAAACCGCCCCGATTCGGCCCAAATCGCGCCTTGGCAAATCCCCATCACCCCCGCCTCGAGCGTCGGGTCGCTGTGGAGCGCGACCATTTTGCATAGCCCAAACCGCTCGACGACGCCTTCACGGCACATCAAATCGGCGCCCGACGGAATTTCGCCCGGCGCCCCCTCTTCGTTGGGCTGGAACACGAACGCAATGTCGCGTTTCGCGCGCGGAGCCGCCGCCACTTTTTCCGCCACGTCGATCGCCACGGCCATGTGCGAATCGTGGCCACAAGCGTGCATACAGCCATTGGTCGACCGAAACGGCACATCGGTCTTTTCGACGATGGGCAACGCATCCATATCGGCACGATACGCCACGGCGCCCAAGTCGGGGATCGCACCGCGCCAAATCGCCACAATCCCCGTATGCGCCAATTTCTCGTGAATCTCGTAACCTAGCTCTGCAAGCCTTTGCGCAATGTATTGCGACGTCCAATGCTCCTCGTATCCGAGTTCGGGGTGCTGGTGCAACAAACGCCGCGTTTCGATGATATCCATCATAATCCTTTGTTTTTAGTCAATAATCGCCATTTTTTGGTTGGGGCTACGGCTATGTGCTCACTGCGTTGCGCGCATACGCCTCCGCGGTGCGCCTATTTCTGCGAAATACGGCGCACTTGCCGCGCTATGTGCTCACTGCGTTGCGCGCATACGCGCGGCTTCTACCGACGGTAAACCAATACGCGTTCATAAGCTTCGCTCTTATTCGCATCGCGAACATAGAGCCGCACCGTATTGAGCCCTTTCTGGAGCGGAATCGTTGCCGAAATCTGACTCTGCCCTGCTGCAATCGGTTGATAGGCGACTTTTTGGTATTGGTATTCGTGATCGATTTCGTATGACGTATAGATGTAATAGTCTTTGAGCGGCGCAAATCCCGTCACACTCGCTCGGAGCTCGAACGAATCTTTATCGGTAACATGTGGCATTTGTTCGAGTTTAATTCGCGGAATCGTCGCTATCGTCGTAGGATCTACGGGTGTGATATCGGTTTGCGTCGTCGCATCGAGGGCTGTCGTGGCGACCCATCCCATCACTTCGCCCGCTTTGATATGGGCAAAATCGCCGACGATGGCATCGCGTTGGACGACGGTTCCCACGGGCAAATCGATGAGGGCATTCGACGTCGACGTCGGCGATACGTGGAGTTTTGCATCGGCATTCAAGACGACGTTGCCTTGTGCTTTTTCAACGCGAGAGGCGTCGATGTCGTCGGATTTCGACGTTTTGAAAGCGATATTTTCGACGAGCATGCGCGTCGAAGCCTTGTCGTAGACGTGCAATTCCATGGCGACATCGGCCGAGCTAACCTGCGTCGTCTTAAACGTAAAATCCCTTACAAATCGCTCGCCCGTAGCGAGTGATCCGGCCTCGGCGCGGGCATCGAGGAGCTTGATTTCTTGCGATTTGTTTTTGAGGAAGACGAGGGGTTTTTCGGCGACGCCCGAGCCATCGTTGCTCACCCATAGCCGAACGGTCACCGTTTCGTCGTCGTCGAGTAGCCCATTGCCGACGTCTTTGGAATCGCCATCGCGGTCGATGATGGCGTAATGGATCGTGAAATCGGGTTGTGGGCGTTCGACGGTTTCGAGCTCCATCGCCGCAGAAGTGAGGCGTTTTTCGGGGATTGGCGATCCATCGTCGAGATAGAGCCCGATGCTGAGATTGTCGACGCGCGACGTTTGTGCGCGATTCGATTTGATCTTCATTTCGCGCGTCACCGACGCCCCCGGCGCGATATAGCCGAAGATAAATTCTCTATCGTTGACGCGCCCAAACGTCGATTCGGTGCGCCCCGAAACGCGATAAACGGGTTCGGTTCCCAAGTTCGTCGCCGTCGCGCGAATCACATACGCATCGCCTGCCGATATGCGATTGTCGGGTTTATCGGTCGAGAGCTTGACGCGCAACTGTGGATTATCGGGGTTTTGCCCCTTTTGCCAGTCGATGCCGCGTTCTTTGAGTGCCGAAACGAGAATGGCATCTTCTTCGTTCTGCAAAGAGTCGGCCGACGCGATGAACTTCTCGATCATCGCCTCGCGTTCGTTTGCACTCCCCGTTCTCTTGAGGATTTGTTCGGCTAGCCTGACTTGCGGGTCGTCGCTAGGTTTCTTCGATTTAGGCTTTGCTTTGATGATTTTATCGACGTCTTCGAGCGTAATGACCGAATCTTCTTCGAAATCGTCTTCGGGCAAGGCATAGCGTTGCGAAAGGTATCGCAAGGCGTAACTCGATTTTTGGTCTTTGACGGCTTTTTGATTGACGAGGTGGCCGCCCAAGCTCTCTTCGCGACGCACCCACGGTTTGGGATAGAGATCGATATCGCCATCGCGCGCGACCATGGGCACGAGTCGGATATCGGGAACGATGCCGACCGATTGAATCGACATATTGCCCGGCGTGAGATATTGCCCGATGGTGAGTTTGAGCGCCGATTTATCGGGCAATTCGTAGAGGACTTGAATGCTGCCCTTGCCGAAGCTCGTATCGCCGACGATGAGGGCTCGGCCGTTGTTTTTGAGCGCTCCGGCGACGATTTCGGAAGCCGAGGCCGACGACGAATCGACGAGTACGACAATCGGGTAATCGGCTTGCGTCGTGCCCTTGGTCGCTTTGCGCGATTGCGAAAGCGTATCGTTGACGCCGACCGTCGTGACGATCGTGCCCGAAGAAAGGAAATTGTCGGCGATCATGACGGCTTGATCGAGAAGACCGCCGGGATTGCCGCGCAAATCGAGGATGAGCCCGTGAATTCCACCCATTTCGGCATTGAGCTTCGAAAGCGCCTTGTCGATGTCGCGCTGGGAATTGCCTTGGAAGCTCTTGAGCTTGATATAGGCAATTTTGTCTTTGAGCTTTTCGGATTCGACGCTCGGGATGCTGATTTCGGCGCGGGTGACGTCGATATTTCGCGGCGATTTCCAGCCTTTGCGCATGACAGAGAGGTGCACGACGGTATCGGGATCGCCCTTGAGCAAATCGACGGCTTCGCTAATGTTCATATTGAGCGTTGGCGTGCCATCGATCGTGAGTATCTGGTCGCCTTCTTCGATACCCGCGCGTCGCGCGGGCACGTCGTCATCGACCGGTTCGACGACGATGAGAACGCCATCGACCATGCGGACGACGATCCCAAGGCCACCGAATTTTCCTCGGTTTCCTTCCATCATACTGCGATATAATTCGGGCGAAAGGATAACGCTATGGGGATCGAGTGCCATTAACATGCCATTAATCGCATCGTATTCGAGTTCGCGAGGTTTGGCATCGGCGGGCAAATAATCTTGGACAAATCGCAAAATACTGCGCAATCGCAAGCTCATCTCCCAAAGGTTGCCGATATCTTCGAGCGAGAAAGTCTTTTCGGCATTGCCGATTTTTGCCGTCACTTGTGTGGGGGATTCTTTGACGGGTTTGTCGAAGATGAGCAAGAGTTCGGGGAGGCTCTTTTGCAAGTTATCGAGCGAAGAGACGAGCATTTGGTTGGGATTGAGCCGATCGGGATCGACGTAGTTTTGCTGCAACTGGAGGAGTACGCGGTTGAAGACTTGGAGCGCGGCAATGTCGTGATACGACGTATCTTCGCGCGTCTGCGCCATGAGTTCGGAGCCATCCCATTGGAAGGCGTAGTGCCCATCGCGATTGACGACCGACATGCACAGCCCGCCAATCGTCAATGATGCGACGATTCCCCAGTATATCCAACGCGCTTTACTCAACTTATACCTCCGTTTCAGGTGCGAATCTGGCGTTCGAGGCGACCGACGCTCGCGCTATCGAACCCCCTCTCCCACATCAAACGACATTGTACGCAATTTCATTGCGTTTTTTAGAGTTTTTCTGTGATTTCTGTCTTATCTTCTCATGTCTTTATCTTCGACGCCCTATGCCGCCCCGTCGTCGAAGCCTAGGATATTGGGCAATGCACCATCGCCTAAAAGCGTAGCTTGAGCCCGTATTGCCCAACGGGCAATAGGGCGAAAAAAAGCCCGTATTGCCCAACGGGCAATAGGGCGAAAAATAAAAAAATCAAAATATCAATAAAAATCGACAGAATGCGCGAAGAAAACGTCGAATTTTAGCGCAAGATCGATTCGAGGACGACGGAGGCGGCTGTTTTATCGTCGCGATATTTGACGATGATGGGGGCGTAGAGGCTGAGGCCGTTTTGGCGGGCAAATGGCGTGTCGACGGCGCGAGAGCCGGGAACGACGACGGCGTTTTCGGGGACGTGGAGGACGCCATCGATGGGGCGAATGACGGTTTCGTTGACGAGGTCGTAGACGGGAGTGGCGCGCGTGATAATCGTGCCGGTGGCGATGACGGCGCCGCAGTGGATGTGTGTGCCCTCGTAGATCCCCGAGTTTCCGCCGATAAATGCTGTATCTTCGACGATGACGGGAAGTGCGCCGACGGGTTCGAGGACGCCACCGAGTTGAGCGGCGGCCGAAATATGGCAGTTTTCGCCGACTTGTGCGCATGAACCGACCGTGACGTGCGAGTCGATCATCGTGCCGCGCCCGATATATGCGCCGATGTTGACGTAGGCGGGTGCCATGATGGTGACGCCTGCGCCGAGAAATGCGCCACGACGGACAGCCGTGCCGCCGGGAACGATGCGAATGCCGCGCGTGGCGAGCGATTGCTGGGCGGGCCAGAGATTGTGCTTGTCGCAGAAATGGGCGTCGTGCGAATGCGATTCGACGAGGCGACCAAGGCGAAAACCATATAATATGAGCTGTTTGACGTCTCGTGCGACGTGCCAATGACCGCTGGCATCGGGGCTAGCGGCTCGGCATTCGCCCGATTCGAGTGCTTCGAGAAACGATTCAAATGCCGCATGTGCGGCGCTCATATCGTGATCGCCGTCGACATCGCGCGCGGCAAGTGCCGATTCTATCGTTTGTTTCCACGATGAAAGATGTTCCATGATGTATCCATATTATATGTGATTTTTATGTGATTTTATGTGTTATTTTGCGCTACGTCGCGTCTTCTCGACATCGATGAAATCGCGCAAACATCCATGACAATCTTTGCGCATGAACTTGGAATAGTAGCATTTTTTCATCGAATCGAGCGGAAGCAAGACGTTTTCGTAGAGTTCTTGGTCGACTTCGCCATAGGCTTCGAGGATTTCGAGCCGTTCTCGGCAATCTTTGACCCCTGTGCGCCAAATGGCGACGCCCGTTTTGAGCCATTTTGGAACGCGCGATGTATCCATGGCGTCGTATGTCGCCAAGAGCCGTTCTTTTCGGACTTCGTAGCGATCGAATGGCGACGATATGATGAGTCGAGCGATTTCGGTTACGGGCATGTGCTCTTGCAATAGCGCCGTCATGCGCTTGTATTGATCGCGAGAATTCATGAAATCGTAGACGATTTCTGCAACCGATGGATTGCGCGACGCGTCGGGAACGACTTTGAGCAAGTCGACGAGCACGGTATAGATTTCGTCGTAGTCGCGGTCAGCTTTTTTCACGCTGTAGAGTGCGACGAGATAGAGGCGCTTGAAATTCGGGTGCGGCATATAAGTCGATTTCACCGCCTGTAGCGATACGAGCGCTTGATCGTAGTTTCCGGCCAACAAATTCTCGGCCGCCGACACGACGTTTTGGTCTTTGCTCAGCTCGCTGTCGTACGAAATTTTGTATTTTTCATCGTAATTATAGGGTTGAGGCTTCGAGCTGGCCGCTTTTTGCGCCTCTTGGTAGATGACCGTGCCCGTATCGTCGTCGATCGATTCGACCGTGTCGCCGCCCGGGCCAAATAACACCTTATTAAATGCCAAGATGAGGGCAAGAGCGAGTAGAACGCCGATGACGCAGACGGCGACGATGACGATGAGACCGCGTTTTCCGCCCTCGGTTTTGGGAATCGCCGCTCGCAGGTCGGCTTTGATGTCTTTCGGAATGAGGTTTTTGATATCTGCCGTAATCGAACTGGCGAGCGCCTTCGGATCGGTGATGGTGATGGTGATCTTTCGGAGATCGGGTTTGCCTTTGGCCGGTTTGAGCGTTTCTTCGGCATCGAGCCCCGAGCGATCGGCGTCGTTGGCTTGATTTGCCCCTGCGGTGGCTTGTTTATCGCTCGCATTGGCTTGATCGGCGCCAGATGCCATTGCTTCTTGCGTCACGGGTGCGACGCCGACGGCAGTAGCCGCCGAATGAGCCGTATTTTCCGCGCCATTTTGGGCATTTTGAGCGGCTTGAACGGCACGTGCGGCAATGTTTCGATCGATTTCTTGTGATGGCGACAAAACTTGCCCACCCATGACCGATGTGACGAATTCGAGCGGATTGCCCGAAAGCGAGATGATGACTTTGTCGAGGTCGGCAATGGCGTCGGCAGCCGTTTGGTAGCGATTGGCCGGGTCTTTCTCGAGGAGTTTTTGGACGATCGCATCGAATTTTTCGTGTTGATCGATGGAATCGTCGATGTGAGGCGGTTTTTCGCTCAGCTGGCAGTGGAATAATTCGACGTAATTGGCGCCGACAAAGACGGTTTTGCCGGTGAGCATTTCGAAGAAGACGCAACCGGCGGCGTAGAGGTCGGCGCGCGCATCGATTTCGCAATCGCCGACGATTTGCTCCGGAGCCATGTATTGAGGCGTGCCATAGATTTCACCGGCATGGGTGAGCGTTCCGCCTTCGCGCCCAGGCACGGGATCGACGTGAGCAATGCCGAAATCAAACAATTTGACGATATTGGCGGCGCCATTTTTCGTCGTCAACATCATGTTATCGGGTTTCACATCGCGATGGACGACGCCGTGTTCGCTGGCACATTGGAGGGCGCTCAAGAGCTGACGCATGATGAACGAGGCATCGAGAGGCGACAAACGCCCCACGGCACTGAGTCGATGCGTCAGCGTTTCGCCATTGAGCCGCTCCATCACAAAATAGAGCTCGCCCGACGCGAGCTCGCCAAAGTCGACAGCCGTACAAATATTGGGATGATCGAGTGCACAAGCCGCCTCGGCTTCGCGTCGAAATCGCTCGACATTCGTCTCTTTCATCGCAACATCGCTGTGGAGAACCTTTATCGCAAAGCGTTTGGGCATGTAGATGTGTTCGGCTTCGTAAACCGAACCCATATTGCCCCCCCCTAATCTCGATACTATGCGATATTTCCCCGCTATTTCATCGCCCGTACGAAGCTCCATCCTGTCGCACCTCTTTGCGTCAATTTCATATACGTGCTAAGCGCATATACCGTCGCACACTATCATATCGCTTCGCAATCTCAAAAGACATTCCGACCTTTTCGACACCACTTTTTGAACGACGCGCCAAATCGGCAAAAATTTACCTACATGTCACTCTGTTATGCTTTAATTGAAAAGGCGTTTGTGATAGAGAAAGGGGCGAAAAATCGAAATCTTGCGAGCACCTTTGGCGACGGCGAGATATCGGTTTATAGCAAATAACACGAAGTAAAATACGATACTCCACGCACGAAGGAGACCTTAACGCTATGGATAATACGCAGTTAACGGCAATGACGGTCAAGGATTTGCGCGAATGCGCAAAACGCCTTGGAATTAAGCGCATATCGACGCTTAAGCAAAAAGATCTCATCGAAGCCATCGAAGCCACGGGGAAAGCGGCTAACGCCGTCATCGCCGATGTCTTGGCAGAAAAAGAAAGTGTAAAAGCTGGCGATAAAGCGACGAAAACCGATAAGGCGGCTAAAGCTGGCGATAAATCGGCAAAAACCGATAACTCGACGAAAACCGATAAAGCGGCGAAAGCCAGCGATAAATCGGCAAAAACCGATAACTCGACGAAAACCGATAAAGCGGCGAAATCGGACGATAGCGCCGAAGACGACGATAAATCAGCGAAGAAATCGGCCAAATCGTCGACAGCGAAACCAAAGGCAAAATGCGCTGGATCAAAAGCCGGCAAAGGCTCGAATATCGACGATAAATCGGCAAAAGATCTCGAAGATAATGCAAAAATCGACGAAGATCTCGAAGATGATGCAGAAATCGACGAAGTAGACGACGAGAAAGCCGCGAAAGAAGAACTGCGCGAACCCGATTCGATTTTCATCGATCGCGGTGCTATTCTTCCAGAGTACATTCCAGGGACGTGTTTGTATGCCCTCATCCGCGATCCGGGCACGCTTTTCGTCTACTGGAATACGACATTTGAAAGCCCCAATGGCTGGATTCTCACGGCCTACGATGCCTCGGGCAATGTTTTGCAATCGTTCACGTCGCCCATGCGACGCAGTGGTCGCGGTTATTTCCGCGTTCCAACGGCTCGCGTTTCGCGCGTCACGCTCTCGCTCATCGACGAAAGCGGCCATAGCGAAGTCCGGCTCGAATCGCGCATTCGCATTGCGCAACAGCTCGGTATTGCGCAATTGGCGATCGATCACGGAGAACGCTGGGTCGATTTTAATCATCATCAAGTCGTCTACGAAGCGCCTGCACAAGGGCGAGCCCCGGGCTACGATGCCGTCGTGGCGCAGGCACAAGCTCAAGCGCTGGGCGTCGTTTGGACGGGGGGCGGCTATAACCGCGCACTCGACGAACAGAACATGCCCAAAGACGCGACCTCGTCGCGCTTCGGGCGTCTCTCCGACACGCCTTCATCTGACTCGCATATCGGCGGCTTTGCAAGCTCCGATAAACTCGTTCGCCGATAAATCGCTATCCCTTGCAGTGCGATTTCCTTTCGACTGCAAAGCGATGCGGTTTCTTTCTTCTGATTAAACGGCTCTACGCCTTATCGATATATTCAAGGATGCATTTATGAGTTTACAAGGCTATCTCAGCATCGTCCTGCATGCACACCTCCCGTTCATCCGTCACCCCGAATACCCCGACTTCCTCGAAGAAGACTGGTTGTTCGAGGCCATGACAGAGACGTATATCCCGCTTTTGCGCATGATGCGTCGTCTGTGTGACGACAAAATCTATTTCCGCCTCACGATGAGCCTCACGCCGCCGCTGTGCGAAATGCTCGCCGATCCCTTGCTCCAAGAACGCTACGTTCATCACATCGACAAGCTCTCCGAGCTCGCCGAACTCATGCGCAAAGAAAAAATCGGCACCCCATTCCAAGATGCCGCCGCCGCGCAAGCCGACGAAATCGCCGAAACAAAGCGACTTTTCGAAAACGAATGGAATCGCCAACTCCTACCCGTGTTCAAGAAATTCCAAGACGACGGCGTCTTAGAAATCATCACGTGCGGCGCGACGCACGGATTTTTGCCCCTCATGGCGACCGACGAGGCGCGTCGCGCCCAAATCAGCATCGCCGTCAACAACTATAAAAAGCACTTCGGACGCGCTCCGCGCGGTATCTGGCTACCCGAATGCGCTTTCGTCCCCGGAATCGATGCCCTCTTGGCCGAAAACGGCATTACTTTCTTCATCCTCGAATCCCACGGACTCACACAGAGCAATCCGCCCGCTCGATACGGCACGTTCCGCCCCGTCATCACGCCCGGCGGCGTCGCCGCCTTTGCCCGCGATCTCGAATCGTCGCGGCAAGTTTGGAGCGCCGAAATCGGATACCCCGGCCACCCCGATTACCGCGAATTCTACCGCGACTGCGGGTTCGACCTCCCCTATGCCGAGGTGCGCCCCTACCTCCACGCCGACGGCGTGCGACGCAATACAGGGCTCAAATTCTTCCGAATCACGGGCAAAGTCCCCCTCGACCGAAAAGAACCCTACGTTCCCAATTGGGCTGCCGACCGCGCCGCCGATCACGCCGGAAACTTCCTCTTCAATCGACAAGCGCAATGCCGCTACCTTAAGCAAGTCTTGGGCACCACACCCCATATCACCGCGCCTTATGACGCCGAACTCTACGGGCATTGGTGGTACGAAGGCCCGAAATTCCTCGAAATGCTCATGCGAAAAGCCGCCTGCGACCAAGACGAAATCCGCATGATTACCCCGAGCGAATACCTACAAATCGAAACCGTTCACCAAGAAGTCATGCCATGCCTCTCGAGCTGGGGCGCAAACGGCTTCTTCGAAGTCTGGCTCAACGACGGAAACGACTGGATCTACCCACACCTCCACTGCGCCGAAGAACGCATGGTCGAACTCTGCCAGCGATTCCCCGACGCCCAAGGCGACCTCAAACGCGCTCTCAATCAAGCCGCGCGCGAACTCCTCTTGGCACAAGCCTCCGACTGGGCGTTCATCATCACGACAAATACTTCGGTCGAATACGCCGAAAAACGAACGCGCGACCATATCGCTCGATTCAACGGCATCTATGCACAAATCGTCGAAAATCGACTCGAACCCCAATGGATTTCCGAGCTCGAATGGAAAGATAACATCTTCCAAGAAATCGACTACCGCGCCTATATGCCCGTCGACCGACATCCACATGCCGGCGCCGTCTACACCTCCGACGACGATTAATTCCCTTCGTGCAACTCGCCCTAGATCTATCGCGTTCTAAACCCGCCCGCGCTTTGCGCGGGCTTTTTCGTTTCCGCTCACTCCATTGCCGTGACGCGGATTGTTGAGCTAGATCTATCCCAAATGCCCCATACATGCGCAAAATTCAATTCATCAAACTCAAAACTGAATTTTGTTCATCTTCGTGCCCCAAAAAATGGAATTATCCAACGCGAAAACAAAAGACATCGCGAGCAAAAGAACGATTAATTTTTTGCCTCCACTGCTCCAAATGTCGTATAATTACCGACATTCAATCGTGCCATTGCCCCCCTGGCCCAATGCCGGAGGCAATTAAACCGTTGGCACTTTGCCACGGGAATTCAAACGACGGATGCCGACGATGAGCGAACTCAACGACAACACCAACAACAATCGTACAGTATCAGAATCAAATTCTGCTACGCAAACGACGACCCAATCTCAATTCGATGAATCAGCCGATTCCATCGAATTAGATTCAAATCCGGCAGTCCCCGACGATCCCGTCGCTGCGGCCGACGGCGCAAAACCCACGGAATTGCTCGATCCCGTCGAACAAACTGCCGATGCGTCTCCAGCGCCACAAAAACGCGATTCACATCGCAGCATCCCCGCAGCCAAACCGCTCGAACCCATCAAAGCAAACGAAACGCGCCTTGCTCCCCCTCTCCCATCGATGAAACGCGCCGATTCGCGCCGTTCGATCCCCGCGGCGGCCTCCCCGCTCGACGCACTCAAACCAGGCGAAAAGCGCGATTCGCGCCGCTCGATCCCTGCAGCCAAGTCGTTCGAATCGCTAAAAACGACGGCGCCTAGCCAGTCGCATCTATCGAACCGCGCAATCCCAGCCGTCGCCCCTGCCCAGCCCGCCACATCCGACACATCGCACCCCGATACCGAAGACTCCTACTGCATAGGACTCAGAGGCTACGCAAAAGAACCCGCGCATAAAACCACTGGCATATCCGAATCCGATACCGAAGACTCCTACTGCATAGGACTCAGAGGATCCGCTCCCAAAACCGCACCAAAAGCCGACGACAAACCCGCGCGCGGTACAGAACCCGATACCGAGGACTCCTACTGCATCGGCCTCAGAGGATCCGCTAAAACTCCGGTCGCCAAGCCTGCCCCATCGTCGGGCAATGCGCCATCGGAAGACAAAAAATCTCCCGCAACAACCGGATCAAATTCAACCGATGCAAATGCAATCGACTCCGACCAATCGAGCGCATCGAGCAAAGGCGCAAACGCGTCCGACGACAATAAACGTCCCGCTTTCCAAACCACCGATGATTTGCTCTCGGCCATTCTCGACGCAAAACCAAACAACGATAAACGACAAACCGACGACCATAGCTCCGATGAATTGTTCTCAGCCATTCTCGACGCCAACAAAAACAGCGATAAAAAGCCTATCGACGATAAAAACGCCCAAGCAGCAGCCGATGCAACGAACGAAAAGGCCAGTAACGATATAAAAGGCGAAAAACCAAGCGATAAATCGCCCATTGAAAACGCCGAAAATAGCGCCAATCCAAACTCGAGCGACGCCAAAGACATCGAAAAAGACGAGAAAATCGACGCCAAAAACCTGGCCGACAAAAAAGGCGTAAAACTCGATGCCGCACCATCGATCGATAAAAAAGAAATCGAAAAAAACGAGAAAATCGCCCCCCAAAACCAAGACGATAAAAAAGGCGTAAAACTCGACGCCGCACCATCGATCGATAAAAAAGAAATCGAAAAAAACGAGAAAATCGACGCCAAAAACCAAGTCGATAAAAAAGACGAAAAAATCGACGCCCAAAGCCAAGTCGATAAAAAAGGCGAAAAATCGATCGACGTCAAAGGCGATAAAGAAAAAGATAAAGATAAAACTGACGAGAAAGTCGACGAGAACAGTCCCGAAATCTCCGACGTCGTCTGTGCCATCGCCGATTTGCCGACGCAAATGATCAACGCCTTCTGCGAAGACGAACCAGAGAATAATATTCACGATTCATCCAGCGATAGCGATAATATTCAGCTTCTCAACGAAACCGAAGAATTCGGTACAATCGATCCGCCCAACATGCCGTCGATTCCCACCGTTCCGCCCTCAGAATTCGAGCGCACCATCGTCTTCGAACGCTCCGAAAATCGCTGGGACGACGCCGACTCGAACACGCTCCCAAAACCCGGCGACACCGTCGGAAACTACCGAATCATCGACATGCTCGGCAAAGGCGGCTTTGGCGCCGTCTATCGCGCCAAAAACCTCACACTCGGCCGCGAAGAAGCCCTCAAACTCATCCTACCGAGCGCAAAATCCGAATGCGACGACATCGACAAGCGTTTCGAACGCGAAGTCGCCATCGTCTCGCGACTCGAACACCCCAACATCGTCCGACTCTACAGCAGCGGCCTCCTCCCACACAACGTCCTATGGATGACGATGGAACTCATCCGCGGCACGCGCCTCGACAAACGCATCGACAAAGGCGCCCTCTCTTTCGCGCGCGCAAAATCCATCATGAAACAAATCCTCAGCGGACTCATGGAAGCCCACCGCCTGCAAATCGTCCACCGCGATCTCAAACCCGCCAACATCATGCTCGCCAACAAAGAAGGCTACGACGACCAAGTCAGCATTCTCGATTTCGGTCTCTCGAAAGCACTTGGCGCCGACGCCGATGCCGCCACACAAGACCTCACACTGGCCGACTCGCGACGCGTCTACGGCACGCCACAATACATGGCACCCGAGCAACTCAACCGCGGTCACCTCGGCCCTTGGACCGACGTCTACGCCGCCGGGCTCATCTTCTACGAGCTACTCACCGGCCACCCCGCCGTCGTCGGCGACTCCCTCTTCGAAATCGCCTACAAACAAAGCTACGAAAACCTACAACTCCCATCCAACATGTTCGGCACCGCCATCGAAGCCGTTATCATGCGAGCCTGCAACAAAAACCCCGCGCAACGCTTCGCACACGCCGGCGAATTCCTCCACGCACTCGAACGAATCAAAACACCCGACGACCCGCCCTCGGTACTCGCAAACTACCGCTCCGAGCCCACCATTAACCTCACCGACAACGGCGAAAAAACGCGCATCTCCATGCCCGCCGTCCAACAAACGAGCGCACAACGCCCCGCCACACCCACCAAATCACAAGCGCACTTCTACATCAACATCGTCGCATACCCTCTAGCCATCCTCGCCATCCTCATCATACTGTGCGCCCTCTTCGGAATCATCCACTTCTCCTTCTAAATTCCGAATTTTCTTCGCATAACACAAAAGTTACAGCAATATTATTCGCGCTCGCCCCCGCCGATTTTGCCCCTTTGCGCCCGCCTATGCCGGCTCACGCCTGCATACAGCTACATTATCGGCGATTGCCTGCGGCAATTCGCCTATGCCGGCTCACGCCTGCATACGGCTCACGCAACGCTATTGGCTCATGGCCAATACGCGTTGCTATCGCGCTATTGCCTGCGGCAATACGCGCTCTTTGTCGCGCTATTGGCGTCGCCAATACGCGCTCTTGGCCCAGCTATTGGCGTTGCCAATACGCTGGGCATGGCGCACAAAGTGCGCTTTTGCGCTTAATGGCAAAGGTGACAACCACTACAAAACAACTTTTGGCACATTTCATCGAATCGGCGCGATATATCTTTGCCATTAAGCGTCGCTGCCAACCCACCATGAGCCGTCTCCTTGTAATCCGTGCTCATGTGCTCGCCCACTTCTTTGACCGCCAAAACGACCTGATCGGGCGGAATCTGCGAACGAATACCCGCCAATGCCATATCGGCAGCCGTAATCGCAAAGTTCGAAAACATCGCATTGCGCTTGATACAAGGCACTTCGACGAGCCCAGCAACGGGGTCGCAAACGAGCCCCATGCAATTCTTTATCGTCAAAATCGCACCATGGACGACGTCTTCGGGCGTTCCGTCGTTCAAATGGACGACTGCCGCCGCCGCCATTGCCGCACCAATGCCGATTTCGGCTTGGCAACCGAGCGTCGCCCCCGCCGTCGGTATATCGTCGTAGAATATCATCCCGATAAATGCCGCCACGAGCAACGCTTCGACGATCTTGCGTTCCAACTCTTTCGGGTCTTTGCCCTCTTTGGCGAGTAGTTCATACCAAGCGAGCAAAACACCGGGAATAATGCCGCAAGCGCCTGCCGTAGGACACGCCACGATCCGCCCCATGTGGGCGTTCGTTTCGGCACTAGCCAAGGCATAGAGCGACGCCAAGGCGTGGAACGACGTAAACTTTTGACGTTCGAGATAAGCTCGCAATTTCGTCGAATCCCCACCCGACAAACCCATTTGGCTGCGTTCCGAATTTGCTAAGCCTTCTTGCACCGATTCCTTCATAATATTCCACAATTCGGTCATTGTGGCGAATATTTCTTTCTCACTCGAACCTTGAAGCTTCGATTCCAATTCGAGTGCAATCGTCAAGAGCGACTTTTTCGTATCTTTGGCATATTCGAGTGCTTCGTCGAACGTATTAAAGACGAGGGTGAGCTCATCGCGCGGTGCTCGCGACGTATAAATACGGGCAATTTTGCCGCATTTCCCCTTCATCGGCTCATGCGCCAAACTCAGTTTCGACGCCAAAGGCGGCGCACCTATCCATAAATCGCGCTTGCCCGATATACTCGGCACGAGCCGCGTATTGTTGATGAATCGCATCTCGACGATGCCGCCGCCCGTCGAAAACCCCGCAACCGTAAACAATCCGTTGTCGGTCGTCGCCGTCACTTCGGCGATGTTGATGCAATCGCCCTGTTGACGAATATACCGTTTATCTTCTTCGGGCGTCGCCGCGACAAAGCCCTCGAACGGAATCACGCGCTTGTCGCGCCAAACGATCCCATTCGACAACAAGACCTCGATATCGCCCTCCGATTTGAGCTTGGGCGAATCAGGCGGTAACCCCTTGAGACCAGCCCCCAACGCAATATGCGTCCCGTGCCCAGGGCCCGTATCGCGAAACGATCCAAATAACTTTATCTCGAATTTCTCGATTTTTTGAAAGTGCCCAGCATCTTCAAGCGCCATAAATACAGCTCGTGCCAATTGGCCAATGCGACATGCGCCCGCCGTATGCGAACTACTCGGCCCGATCATCGCAGGCCCAATGATATCGAACAGCGAATGGACTTTGAGCAACGCCACCAAATAACGGAACGCATCGACTTTGACCGATTGGATGATGTCTTCTTCGAGCGATTCTCGCACTTCGATTTCGAGGCTATGGCGCTCCTTGATCTTGCGAGACCCCGTCCAACCGTTAAACGTCGACCAAAAATCGATCGTCGACGGCATGATCTGATGGCGCTGCATGATCTCGCAGATCTTGCGCAATACCGTCGTCTGCGGCGAATTAAATACTTCTATGCGGAATAACGTCGAATTTTCTAAGACTACCGTGTCGAACGAAATGCTCGACGACTGCTTCCGATGGTTGAGCGTCGTGCGCTTAAACGTCCCCATCCACGCCGGCGGATCGAACGGATAACCGCGACGCGATGTCTCGTCTTTGTGCCAAGCTATCGCTATCGAAAACTTCCCGTCTTCGTGCGCAAATACCCTCTGCAACGGCGAAAAATCGTGATTCGTCAGAGTGCGAAGCACCGTCGCCGTGCGGCCCAAATCCGTCTTCCCTATCCACGAATCACAAGTATCGTGGTGGAGCGTAAACGTCTCACTCGTCGGAGCAAAACAACATTCATGTGCCGTCAACTGATTGCGAAGCAATTTCCAATGCGCAGCAATCACTTCTAGCGGAACCTCGCGCGAATAATTCCAGGGCATTTTGTCGAGGAAGTCGGCAAGTGCTAGGCGTTCATGATCTTCACGAACGAGCGGTTCGAGTGCGTGAAAAACGCGACGCCTATCGGCATTCAGCCGATAAGCTTCTACTGACTCTCGGTATAACACGGCATATACCTCTTCTCTAAGCCGTCAAAGGATCTATCCCTATCGGTGCATTTGCTCACGCAAAATACCCCACACCGATGGTGGCGTTCCTACCACACACTCAACCCACATTCAACTACACAAAACGCTTGAACGTTTACAAAAAAGCCGACTTTTGGTAAATGGCGCGAGCCGCTTTGCGCGACGAATTCAAGGCAAAGCGCGTCTGTGCTATATTTTCAAATTCGCACAAATTATTTGAGAATATTTCGCTACATCTTTGCATTATTCCCAAATAACGCATCAATTCGACCGCTTATCACGGCAATTTGCGTTTTTCTTTTATCATCGATTTATTATGGATAGCGCATCGCGATCCGATTTGCCCCGATAAATATCTGTCAAGGTAGGCGTATGTTTCGTAACATTCCCCGCAGTGCACTCTACACAGCGATTCGATTGCTTTCGCTCGTTGCACTCGTCTTCGCATCGGCATTAGCCGTCGATTACTACTTCAATGCAAACACATTTTGCGGTGCTGGCGCTTCGTGCGACATCGTTGCAAAGTCGGATTTTGGCCAAAAATATGGCATTTTCCTGCCCACGCTCGGACTCCTTGCCTACTCTTTCTTCTTTTTGACGAGCTTTTTCTTCACCAAGACGAAACTCAAACTCTTCGGCAAATCGCTTTCGACGTTCTGGCTACCGCTCGCCATTATCTGTTGTGCCATCGGCGCGCTCCTCTTCGTCATCGTCCAAGCAACCGAAATCCATGCTTTCTGCTACTTGTGCATGGGAATCGATACCGCGGCGATGCTCATGGTCATTCCCGCAGTATTGCTCATGATCAATCGCAATACAGACGAAGAAAAACACGCATCTTTCTTCCATCCGGCACTTTGGATCGGTTTGTATATCATCGCCGCTGGCGGCCCGCTCACATGGGGGTCGTTCCAGCCAGCCGCCGTTCAATCGACTGCCCCAGAATATATTCAATCGATGTATAAACCCGGAAAAATCAACGTCGTCGAGATTTCCAGCTTCGATTGCCCCCACTGCCGAGATCTTCACCCTCAGTTCACAAAACTCCTCGCCGAATATGGCGATCAAATCAATTTCACGCGCATCACCATCCCCCTCGGGTCGCGCAAAGAAGCTTGCGTCGCCTATTACTGCGCTGAATTGCAGAAAAAACAAAACGCCTTCGCCGAATGCATGTTCGAAGACCCTAGCAAAGACGCCGATCGCATCCTAGCCCATGCCAAAGACTGTAGCATCGAAGAAACGTCGTTCAAAGCATGCCTCTCCGACCCAAAATCGCTCGAAGCCATCGACGAACAACTCAAAAAACTCGGAACTATCAATTTCAAAGGCGCTCCTACCGTCTGGATCGACGACACTGAAATCGTCGGCTACGACGCAAGCGCTGGCATGCAACGCTATAAAGACGCCATCGAAAAGCGCGAAATCTCCCTACAAGCCAAATATCCCCTAGCTTTCATCCTCGATCTCATCATCGCCGCTATCGTACTCCTCGCAGGCGGATTCCTCACGATGACGCGTCACCGCAAAGATTGCGCCGAAAACGCCCAAAATTCCAACGCAAACGAAGCCGAGGCTTAATCTCGTCACACGACTATGCCTCAACGAAAGACCGTCTACGACATCGCATCGCTCATTCTCCTCGCCACCGGAGGCGGTCTTCTCCTCGTCGCACTCCTTTTTGCCATCGACGAAATGTGGATTAAGGCGATCCTTTTTGCCATCGCCAGCGTCGCTTTATGGTATATGAGTACGGCGTTTGCGCGATTAGCCATTGCCGCCTCGGGGCGGCAATGACGTTTTGTTCCCGCGCCCAAATCCAAAAATTACGACAATCCTACGAAACGATGAAGTTACGCCTCGATCCATTCCTCGGTATTTTGATCATTTTATGTTTGGCTTGCGCCGCATGTCACGACGGCGATGTGCAAGACCGCGAGCAATATTACCCCTACAAAACGGGGCAATTGCCCAAACAAACCGATGCGCTCAAAGCCGAAGAATACGCCATCTTCGTCAAAAAACACCCCGATTGGGATGCCGAAAAAACGCAACGCGAATTCGACCGCATTCAAAAGATGAGTGCGCAAAAATACGATCCCGACATTGCCCTATGGGCCGATCGAAAAGCCCTAGCCAATGCATGGCTCAAGACGCAAATCGAAGATGTCTACAGCCCCGAGACGATTGGCGACGATATGATCCAAGCCGCCATCGACGCCTATGCGTTCAAAAGCGGGCATCCTGCCCTGCTCACGGCGAGCCATTTGCTCATCAAGCCCGACGAAAGTTCGACCGACGAAGAAAGGCGTTCGGCACTCCAAGCTGTACACGACAAAATCGTCCAATCGGGCGACTACACCGACGACGCTTTGCGAAGCTATGCCGAAACCCTACTCCATGCAGGATTCCGCGCCGATATGAACGAAGATCTCACGTTCCCGCGCGAAACGATGACGTCGTTCATGGGCGAGCAATTGAGCTATCAAAACGTCGTCGAACCGTTTGCCGAGGCGGCTTTTAAGCTATCGCCAACGCAAAAACTGAGCCCCATCGTCGAATCGCAATTCGGATACCACATCATCTTGTTCAAAAGCCTAAAACCAGGAAAAAAAGCTTCGATACAAGACGATCGACAATTCATCGTCGATAACATCGTCATGCACGGGCGAAAACTCGCCACTGCACAAATCATCCAAAATCTCATGAACGATGCAAAAGTCCTCATCGACGAAGAAAAAGTCAACGCCATCGCAGGCCTCCAATCCAACCACGCCCAAGAGGCCAGCGCCTCGCCCGCCCAATAGACGCCATTTTACTCGAACCACGATCCATCGCTCAAAAAGTACTCTATCGGGAGCTCAAACCCATATCGGCGCTTCTGCAATTCGGTCAATCGCAATATCGTCGACATCAAGGACGCATAATCTTCAGGCGCAATATTTTGGCACCCTAGCGAAGATGGCTTATTTTCTGCACAACTATGGATATTGATGCGAATTTTCTGCGCATCGACGTATTCGGGCGTCCGATCGGCAAAGGCACTTTCGGCTCGGGCGATATCGGCATCCGATACGTCGAGCGATGCCCCCGTACTCCTCACGACTTCGATTGGCGATGTACCCACGAGTGCTATGTATTGCACGCTATCGCCCGAATCGTCATAAATCCACGATTTATCCCACGATATATCGGCATAGCGGCGCACCGCATCTATATGGGCGCTATCGCGCGTTCTGTGCCGCCCCACGCCATACGCATATTGCCCATTGTTGAGGTGCGCCGTGCCCTGTGCCCACACCGACGCCGGATTCACGACACAACGATATAATTGCGCATGCTTTACCCCATTTTCGACCCAAAATAAGCCCATGGCACTATCGAAATAATCGGGCTTATCGGCGCTCAAATGCTGGCGATCGCCATACGCCGACTGCGCAAAGCGCATGGCGCTATCGGTGCGCTCAAGGCAACGGCTACGCAAGCGAACACCGCGCAATCCGACCAATTGCAACGCATAATCTCGACGCATCCAAGCGCCATCGAGCCGTTCGACGTTTTCGCAATAGCGTTCATACAATGTCGCTTCGGTCTGCCACGAAAACAGTACCCCCGGCTCTAGATTCGGGCCTATCCATCGAACACCCAACGATTCGAATTGCGCGATGAGCGCCTTTCGCGTTGCGCACGCGACGATTCCCGTCGGTTCGATCCCCATTTCGCACTCGAATTCGGCAATGGCCCGCGCAAGCCCCGCGCCGCTCGCCACATCGCATTTGCGCCCAAACGACTCCGATAACAAGCGCCCAAGGCGGCGCATCCAGTCGATGCGCAATCCAAGCCGTTGTTGAATCTGGGCTGCCTCTGCAAAATCGATATCTTTCCATCCCATGCCATGCACTCCTCGTCGCCATGAGTCGTGTTTTTTTGAACAAAAAGCGACCGCGATGCGTTTGCTAATCATGTTGCGTCGCATACCAATTTGGTTGCACTGCGATACGACAAAACGTCAAAATGATAAAGTCATCTAGCAAACACGACTCTACGCGATTCTATATCGGATTCATTCAAGAGCATAGCGAGGAACTATATGAGAAAAGGGTTTCTATTCTGTAGTTTAATGGCGGCGTGGCTATTCGGTGCGCCAGCAATCGCCGAGCCCGTCGATTCTGCCCAATGGCTCAAAGACGATTACGTCGGCGTCGGCGCGATCGACATGCCAAAACTCGCGCAACGCAGAATTTACACGTATCTCATGGATTTCTTCGTCACCGATAAAAACGTCAAGCAGGCGTTTTCGATCATTCGTTCGTCGGGCATCGTCTTCGAAGAAGTCTTGTCGCGAATCGTCGTCGGCATCCCTGGCGATGTCGACAAATCCGAACACATCATCTTGTGGGAAACGACACAAGATTTGTCGCAATACAAAGCCATCTTCGCCTCGTTCGAAAACACGATCGACAAACGCAATCACCAAGACTTAGAATACTTTGCAACAAAGCGCGAAAACGAATGCATCGCAATCTTGGGTTCTGTCCTCGTCTTGGGCAGCGAGCTCAAGGTCAAATCGATCCTCGAAGCCTATAAAGCGGGCTATACGGGCGGCATCACCAATCCGACGCTACAAACACTGCTCAAACGCGCCAATAAGTCGGGCGATGCATGGCTCGTCTTCGCACTCAACAAAACGCAACGTGAATCGATTGGGCGCGGCGATCCCATCGTCGATATGACCGCCACAAACGAAGGCATCATCCGACTCGGCGACCTCCAATCCGGTCTGCTCTCCCTCGACTTCTCCAAAGGTCTCAAATCGTCGGCCATCTTCGTCATGAACGACGATAAATCGGCTGCCCAAACGGCTAAAGCCGTCTCGGTTCTCTTGGCAAACGGAAAAAAAGACCCCGATGTCCAAGCGCTCGGCGTCGAATCGTTCCTCTCGGGTATTGCTTTCAACGCTTCAAAATCCGAAGTCACGATGACGATTAACTACGACCAGGCGACTTTCGATCAACTCATCGCCCTCGTCACCCAACTCGTCAAAAGCATGCCGGGGCAACCCCCGGCCAAAGCCACGCCAACCACCGACACCGAAGCCCCAAAAGCTCAAGACAACGCCAATCACGCCGCCAATCCAAAGCCCGCTAAACGCCCGACCCGCGTCGGCAATCCCAATGCAGACGCAAAAAAAGCTCCCACCGGCACAAAAACAGAGAACGCCCAATAACTTTTTCTAAGAAATGCCTTGCTCGATGTGGTAATCCTAGCACCTAAGGCGCGCCATTTCTTGCGTGCAACTGCTCAAAGTCTTTTGCGACGGAGATTGTCATGATTACCCGACGTTCTATCGTCGATACCGTGCTCGTGCTAGGCATTTCGGCCTTCGTTTTTATACTCACCGTTTCCCACAATGGCATGAACTTTTGGGAGCCATGGGAGACGTCTACGCTCCTGGCGGCTCAGCGCATGGCGCAATCGAGCATCCTCGAATCGTCGTTTTGGATCCCTCAAGTCGACAATGTTTTCGTCGCTCAGCCCCTGCTACAGCTCTGGTTTTTATCGCTCTCGTCGCACATCTTTAGCGAAATCGATCCCTTTTGGATTCGCTTGCCAGGTGCCCTGGCGGGCATTTTCATCGTTTGCCTTAGCTTTTTTGCCGTCAGGCAAGTTTCGACGCGACGCGCCGCATGGATGACCGTCATCGCTCTCCTCACAATGCCCATGTTCGTCTTGAGCGGAAAACTCATCCACGGCGATATTTGGCTCATCGTCGCCGTTTCGACGCCGCAACTCTTCTATTTGCTCGCTTCTTATGCAACAACTCGGCGAATGCACCGAACAATGCTCGTTTTTACGGGCTTATCTTGCATTTTATCCTTCCTGGCCGGCGGCCTATTTGCCCTAGCCATCCTAGCCCTCAGCGGTGCGCTGTTTTTATTCGTCATGCGCCGGCATCCCCAAAAGCAAGCATTTCTCAAGCCTCTGAGCTGTCGCTACTTCATCGTCAGCATCTTTTTGGCATTCGTCGCCATCGGTTGCATCTTCGGAACTATTGTCACGCAATCGCGCTACGCCATCGAACGGCGCACACCCATGACCCTAGCCGAGGTCAACAACGCGCTCGATAACGACAACGTCATCTCGATCGAACGACGCAATCAACAAATCATCGGAACCGTCAAAAGTTCGAGCGCAACCCCCGATTCCCCCGAACAACGACCATTCATCCTCGTCGAATCGCATTCAAATCTCAATACAAATGCCAACGAAATATTCGCGCAAAGCGAATCCGATCGAAAGACATTTGTCAACGATTTGATGTGGCGATTCCAAAAACAAACCCCCATCCGCGCCGAAAAACAAATCCCCGACCTCGAGGGGAGCTTCGAAAATGCCCTGCGCTTCTTCTGGTACCACACCAACAGCTCGTACAAGAAAAACGTGCTACCGCTCGTGCGAGCGACCGAGCCGTCGAAAGCTTTTGCCGACGCAAATTCGGCAATCTCTGCCAATACTTACAACGACAACGCCGTCTTGCAATCGGGCATTATCCCAACCCCTGTCTTTCGCACCGATAAAGGTACGCTACTGCGCGTCCTAAACGACGACAAGATTTCGCCGTGGATCGAAGTCCAAAATGGCGCCTATCAACGCGGATACGTCATGCGTTCGACCGTCGAGCCCACCGCTTCGACGCAAAATATCCGATGGTTTTCGTGGATCGATATCTTGCTCTATGGACTCATGCCATGGGCTTGTTTCTTCCCCATTGCCCTCGCTTGCCTCTTCGTCTCGCACAAAAAACTCGCCATCTCGAATGCGCCATTTATCGGCGAATTTGCCCAAGATAAAAAAGAGGCTAACGATGCGCATTCTGCGCTTCAAAAACTGCTCTTCTGCTGGATTATCGCCGATCTCATCGCCCTATTCGTCGGCGTCAACCAATGCAATCGCGTCTTTTTCGCAGGCATTGTCCCGACGGCAATTCTCTTTGGCATTGCCATCAGCGCCCAAACGTTCTGGCGTACCGTGCGCAATAGCCTCGAAGCTCGCGTTTTCCTCATCGTCTTCGCTTGGGCAACGCTCTTCTTCGCCATGTATTCGCTCAACGACGAACCCTATCGAATCGTGCGATATTTGCTCACCGATCCGCTCATGCATTGGGGGCAAAAGTTTTCTCTCCCATCGGAGTTCATCGTCTATGCCATCATATTTGCCTGCCTCACGCCGCTGGCCTTTTCGGGCATTGCCGAGACGATTCAAAACAGGCTCACGGCGCTACGCGAACAGTTCAAACGGCCAAAACACGAGGTGAGAACGAGTTCGAGTTCGAGTTCGACACTCATACGCGTGTCGCGCGAAGAAACGACTCCCATGCCCTATGCCGCTGCGATAACGCTCACCCTCATCGCCGTCATCTCTTCGACCTATATCTATCACACCTATCTCCCCTCCGTGACCGAGAACCTCACCGAAGAAGCCCTCATCCAGCGATACTTCGAATTGGCAAACCAATCCGAACCCGTTTATCTGCTCTCGGGCGAAAACCATCAACTCTGCGTATCGTATCGAGACTGCGACCCAGGCTACGTCTGCGAAAGCAACCGTTGCCGTATCTCGACTTTCTCGTCCTATTCTCTCGACGTCGCCAAACCGATTTCGCGACAAAACATGCTACAAGCCATCGATCCAAAATCCCCAGCCGAAGCCGCGTTCTATATCATCCCAAAAGACGCCCTCTTCGACATCAACATCACCTATCGACACATGTTTGCCCAAGGTGCACGCAAAAACCTACCCCTCATCGATGCCCCTTCGTCGCGACTCTATCTCATCGGAGAAACCGCAGAATCTACATCGTCTAACCCAATGGACAGCATTTTCATCAACGAACTTCCAAAAGAAGCGACGAAAATGCAAATTCCCCTCGACGATGAAATCACACTCGAAGGATTTAAAATCGACAAACTCGATTTCGAATCTCAAAAAATCCTCACGATGACCGTGTTCTATCGCGTCACACAAAAGATCAATGCACAAAATCAACTCAAATTTAGCTTCGAAATCGTCAATCGCAAAATCGGATTCGAAGTCCCGCTCTTGCCCAATCATTACGACGTCACCGAGCTCGCGCCGTCCGATATCGTCGCTCGCAAGATCGATTTTTCATTCCCCATGATGCCACGTCACGACGTCTTATCGGTCAAGATTGCCACGGCTCAATCTGAAGCACTCATCCCCATGACGACGATCGATTTTTAACCGCCTATGCAAACGATAGTTCTCATCGTCGCCTACGACGGCACGCCGTTTTCGGGCTGGCAGCGACAAGCTGGCGCCCGCACCATTCAAGGCTGCCTCGAGGCTGCGATTTCTAAGATTAATAACGCCCCCACCACGGTGCGCGGTGCCAGCCGTACCGATGCCGGCGTCCATGCACAATACCAAATTGCCGCCTTCGAAACCGATCGAAATTATCCCCCCGATCGCTGGGTCCAAGCGCTCAACGCGACGACGCCCCCAGAAATATTCATCCGACGCGCCCTCGTCGCACCAACCGCCTTCGAGCCCCGATTCGCCAGCCGCGGAAAACACTACCGATACACGCTCTACGAAGGGCACTTCGTGCCACCGCACTTGCTCAATCGCGTCGCTCGAACCCGAAAACTCGACATCGACAACATGCGATTGGCGGCTCAATACCTCATCGGTACGCACGATTTTTCGTCGTTCCGAGCTATCGATTGCCAAGCCAAATCCCCCATCCGAACGATAACTCAAATCGACATCACGCGACGAAGCGATGCTTTCGTCTATGCCCCATTCCCTATCGATGATGCGCACCAAGGCGACGAATCGCTCATCGAAATCGACGTCTTCGGGACGGCGTTTCTCAAACAAATGGTGCGCATCATCGTCGGAACCCTTATCGAATTCGGGCTCGGACGCCCTGCCGCCGAAATGATTGCCATTCGCGACGCCAAAAACCGCACGGCGGCGGGCGAAACCGCTCCCGCTTCGGGGCTCACGCTCGTCCGTTCGTGGAGCGAATGCGACGATTGGACATAAACCGCTATTGGCGCATTTCTTCGATCGTCGGGCTACACAAGCCATCGAGGAGCGATTGAGGAATCGCACCCAAAAGGGCGCCAACTAATGCCAATGCCCACGGCAACGAGCAACCCGCCGACCGCCCGGTCACGATCGTACCATCGACGACGAAGGGCGCCTCGACGACTTCGCGCCCCATCCGATCGCGCACACACGGGTGACACGTCACATCGCGCCCTTCTAAAACACCTGCTCGCGCCAAAACGAGCGGAGCAGCGCAAACCGCCGCCAAAATGCCGCCTCGCGCTGATTGAGCACAAATCAATTCTCTGAGCTCATCGCACGCCAATAGCCCCTCGACGCCCTTCATCCCGCCGGGCAACGCGATCGCATCGAATTCCCCGTTCCCCATCACCGATTCATCGCCCAACGACTGCGAAACGCACAGTTCCAAACCATGCGATCCCACCACACTCGCGCACGGCGACGTCGAACAAACGATCACATCGATACCCGCTCGACGCAATACGTCGATAACCGTCACGGCTTCGATCTCTTCAAATCCTCGATGTAAAACGACTAACGCGCGTTTCATTTTTCTACCCCTTCTGCCATCATCATCGATCGATTCATAGCCCTGCACGCGCCATGTCGACGCCGCAAAGCTATTCCAAAAAATAGGACTGATTTTCGCTTCTTTTGCGTTACCATATACAGCGGTTAGACGTTACCGCTCAGGAGGTCGAATGATATCTATACGCACATGGATGACGCTTTTTATCGCGCTTTGCGCCCCGAGCCTCGCTCACGCCCAAAGCACCACGCCTACCGGCGATCTATCGCCCATTGCCCCATTGTACGCCCAAAACGATCCATCGCATACGGGAAAGCAAAAAGACGAAAAGAAAGAAAAAAAAGCCGATAAAAAGCCCAAGAAAGCCGATAAAAAGCAGAGCAAATCTGGCGATGTAAAAAAATCGTCGAAGAAAAATGCGCCTCTGAGCCGCGAAGAGCTCTTAACAGACATTGTCAACCGACTAGACGACGTCACTAAAGCATACGGAGCAGGGCAAAAGGGAACCGCCGTCGTCCTATGCCGCGAAATCATCGCCGATCTCACTCCCATCATCGACGATACCCATGCCATCCAAATCGCGCTCGCTTGCGGTAGCCTCTTTGCAGAAAACGACCTAAACGACGAAGAATTGGCACTCTACGAACAACTCGAAAAACGCGACCTCACCCCAGAGATGAAGAGCAAAATCTGCCTCGCCAAATCGACCGTCTTGACGAAAATGTTGCGCTACGAAGACGCCAAATCGCTCATGCTCACATGCCCAAAACACGAGCCATTCGACCAAATGATCGAAGGGAATTTGGCCGAACTCTATATGACGATGGGCGACTTGCAAAGCTCTATCGATGCCTATCGAAAAGTCACGACCGACAATCCCAAAAGCGAACACGCCCTCTATGGCTTGGCATCGGCACTTGCGCGCAATGGTCAATGGCACGATGCTCTCGATCAATTCATGCTCGGCGTCAAACGCGATCCAGGCATCACATTTATTAAAACGTCTTTCTTCGTCCCAAAACCCGAAGGCGATTATCAAAATGCCTTTATACAGCTCGCCACACAACGATACGACGAAGCCAAATTCTACCTCAAACGCTATATCAAGGGCGAAGAACGGCTCCCCTATAAAGCCGTTGCCGCTTGCGCTCTCGATAAGCTCGAAAAGAGCGACGTCGCAAAGCGCGAACAATACCCCGTCTTGTTGCGAAAAGTCCGTTCGGCAGCCATCGACGCATCGGCGCGTTATATCGCCTTTGTCAACGTCGATTTCGGGCCGCAAAAACAAGTCAAAAGCGAGCTATGGGTACTCGATACGCAGACGGGGAAGACGCACAAAGCGATTGCGGGCGAAGACGATCTCTTCGTCGATGCAAAATTTATCGACGATACGTCGCAACTGCGTATTCTAGGCATCTCTCAGCGATATGAACTCGACGCAGCACAGCCGCAAAAGGGTTACTATCCTTCAGTACACAGCAATACACTGAGTGATGCACAGTAACAACAAAAGATACCTACATATAATATAAAAAGAAATGGATGGAAGAATTTGCATAAAAATACCCGGTCTACCGGAAGCTGTTACGAACGAAAAGCTGCTGATTATCTGAAACAGCAGGGATTATTTATTCTGAGATATAATTACAGATGCAGATTTGGAGAAATCGACCTGATTGCAGCCAACCGGAAGTTTTTGGTGTTTGTAGAAGTAAAGCTCCGCCGCTCGGCAGCTTTTGCCATGGCCAGGGAGTATGTAAACCGGAAAAAACAGGATAGAATCCGTATGACGGCATCCATGTATTTATCCCGGTTTCCAACCCAGCTTCAGCCCCGATTTGATGTGATTGAGATCTATGCACCGGATGGGATCCAAACCGTCCACCCGGAAATATTTCATATGGAGGATGCGTTTCAATGAACTTTCCTGTTTTTGACCTGCACTGCGATACGGCTCTGCGCCTGTTGGGGGACGACCTGAACCAGGCGGGGAGCCTTCGCGCCAATGCCGGCCAGGTAGACCTGGACCGAGCGGGAAAGCTGGGGGGATATGCCCAGTGCTTCGCCTGCTTTACCTCTCCGCTGATGGAGGCAGAGAACCACATTTCTCCCACAGTGATGTTCGAGCGGGAGATTGCCACCATCCAGCGGGAAATAGACCGAAACAAAGACCGGATCGCACTCTGCTACACCCCGGAAGAGGTTAAGGCAAACCAAAAGAAGGGCCTTATGTCCGCGATTCTGACCATCGAGGGGCCGGCAGGCTTCGGCTTCGACCCAGAGCTGCTGGAGAGCCTGTTTCTGGCGGGATTCCGGATCTCTACCCTGGGCTGGAATGAGCAGAATCCTCTCATTGGCTCCCACCTCACCGGCGGCGGCCTGACGGATCTGGGCAAGGCTTATGTACAAAACGCCCAGGCACTTGGAATGCTGGTAGATGTGAGCCATTGCAGCGATGAGGGCTTCTGGGACATTGTCAAAATCACAGGGGCTCCCATGATTGCCTCTCATTCCAACAGCCGGGCGGTGTGGAATCACAGCCGTAACGTGACGGACGATATGTTCCGGGCTATCCGGGAGACCGGCGGCGTGGTAGGCATCAACGAGTACGCCGCTTTTTTGGGAGAAAATGCGACGCTGGATACAGCCTGTGACCACATTCTCCACTTTATGGAGTTGGATCCGGAGGGGAAGCACATCGCCCTTGGCGGTGACCTGGACGGTTGCAGTCAGCTGCCCCAGGGCTTTACCGGGGTGGACAGTTACCAGCCCCTGGCCGAGAGACTTTTGGAGCGGGGCCTGACAGAGCAGAATGTGATGGATATTTACTGGAACAACGCCTTGGGAGTGATGTCAACTGCGTTACGCAACAACAAGATCGACTGATCCCTGCTACGGTTTCCGCCAGGCCTTCAGCGAGGATCGCAGCCCGGACGGGGGCCTGTACCTGCCGGAGCGGCTGCCCCGGCTGAGCCGGGAGGAAATTCTTACCCTGGGCCGTCAGCCGGAGAATACCGCCGTGGCGAACCTGCTGAACCTCTTTTGGGAGGAGAAGCTCACCGGCTCCCAGTACCGGGACCTGGCTTACATGAAAACGGACTGGCGTGGCGCGGCCTACGACCGGGGGCCGGAGGATGCCTACATGCGTCAGCAGCTGACCCTGGGGGTGGGCGAGCTGATCTACGGCCTGGGCAAGCGGTTCGGCGCGTTCGTCAAGAACGGGCAGAGCGTGGATATCTGGAATGAGGACGGCGGCACCTCCACGGAGCAATCCTACAAAAACATTCCGTTTTATTTGTCCAACCGGGGCTACGGCGTATTTGTCAATCACCCGGAACGGGTATCCTTTGAGGTGGCCTCCGAGATGGTCAGCCGGGTGGGCTTCTCCGTGCCGGGGGAGCGGCTGGACTATTTCCTGATCGGCGGCCCCACCATGAAGGATGTGCTGGTGCGCTACACCGACATCACCGGCAAGCCCGGCCTGCCGGCCCCCTGGACCTTCGGCCTGTGGCTGAGCACCTCCTTTACCACCAATTATGACGAGGCGACGGTCAACTCCTTTGTGGACGGCATGCTGGAGCGGGGCATCCCGCTGAAGGTATTCCACTTCGACTGCTTCTGGATGAAGGAATTCTCCTGGTGCGATTTTCTCTGGGACCGCCGGGTGTTCCCGGACCCGGTGGGGATGCTGAAGCGGCTGCATGACAAGGGCCTGAAAATCTGCGTGTGGATTAACTCCTATATCGGCCAGGAGTCCCCTTTGTTCCGGGAGGGGGCGGAGGCCGGATACTTCCTGAAGCGGCCCAATGGGGACGTGTGGCAGTGGGATATGTGGCAGCCGGGTATGGCACTTGTTGACTTCACCAATCCTGACGCTTACAAGTGGTATCAGGATAAGCTGGAAGTACTGCTTGATATGGGTGTTGACTGCTTTAAGACAGACTTTGGTGAGAGAATCCCTACTGAGGATGTTGTTTACTTCGATGGCTCTGACCCGAAGAAGATGCACAACTACTATACCTACCTTTACAATAAATGTGTTTATGAGCTGCTGGAGCGTAAGAGAGGAAAAGGACAGGCTGTTCTCTTCGCACGTTCTGCAACTGTTGGCGGTCAGAAGTTCCCGGTACACTGGGGCGGTGACTGCTGGTCAGATTATGAATCCATGGAAGAAAGCCTTCGTGGCGGTCTGTCCCTGCTGATGAGCGGATTCGGCTTCTGGGCACATGATATCGGAGGATTTGAGAATACCTCTACCGCTGATGTTTACAAGCGCTGGGTAGCATTCGGACTTCTTTCTTCCCACTCAAGACTCCATGGAAGCTCTTCCTACAGAGTACCGTGGATTTATGATGATGAGGCAGTAGATGTTGTAAGATTCTTCACCAGATTAAAGGCAAGCCTGATGCCTTATCTGTACAAGACAGCGATCGAGACTTCTGTAAGCGGTGTTCCTACCATGAGAAGTATGGTGCTGGAATTTACAGAGGATAAGACCTGTCATTATGTAGATAAGCAGTATATGCTGGGTGATAACCTGTTAGTAGCGCCGGTCTTTAATGACCAGAGCCTTGCAGAGTATTATCTGCCGAAGGGAACCTGGACAGACTTCTTTACAGGAGAAGAGAAGGAAGGCTGCGGCTGGTTTACAGAGAAGTGTGATTACCTGAGCATTCCGCTTATGGTAAAGGAAAACTCCATTGTAGCAATGGGCGCACATGATGACAAGCCGGATTATGATTATGGTGATGATGCAGAGCTTCGTCTCTATGCACTGAAGGATGGAAAGAGTGCAGGGGCAGTTGTTTATGGCATGGATAAGACAGAGGAGATCGCCATGACAGCAAAGAGAGACGGCAATCAGATCCAGATCGCAGTAAAGAGTGACAAGGTTTACAGGATCAGACTGGTAAATGTGATTGCAATCTCCGTATCACAGGGTGATGTGAAGATCGATAAGAAAGACACTATCATTTCCCTTTCCGGAAATGCAGATCTGACTGTTACTTTCTAAAGGAGTCTGCACAGGCAGGAATCAGTTATATACGTTCTGTCAGTGAGCAGTATCAGATACCGGATGATTTCTTTACCAGACATGATATACATATCCACATTCCGGAAGGAGCTGTACCAAAGGATGGACCGTCCGCCGGTGTTACCATGGCAACTGCAATGCTTTCTGCCATTACCGGGAAAAAGGTGCGTGCTGATGTTGCCGGTGCCCTTCTCGTTGGCTGGCTCGGCAATGTCGGTGGAGTGACTGACGTTCCTGCTTACTATCAGCTCG
>OQWM01000195.1_pt1 | contig 34623 bp, 26 predicted proteins | sample 1691531 | NCBI WGS metagenome assembly OQWM01 (sample SAMN03418257, study PRJEB22391) | human gut metagenome | biome: human-gut; feature: organic feature; material: feces | host: Homo sapiens | place: Tanzania | collected 2013-01
AACGTAGAAGTGTGATGACACAATGTTATTACCGAATGATATCTCACCATAATCAGAGTCTATAAGTGTAGCATTATTCCAATTGAGGTTACCAATATACTCCTTATCACAATATACAAGACAACTTATCAAGGCACTATTAGGATAACCAGCATCTCCTGCCTCTATTCTATATATCATTCCCTCATTATATATACGGGTTGACTTCTTGATTGTGATTCCACCTAGAGCTTGCCAAGCATCTCTAATATTAGAGAGAGTAGGAGGATTAGAGAATCTATAACTCCTTAGTATATCGAGCTTAGAACTCACCTAGCTACCTCCTTCTTGTAAGGGTTATCCCCTATAACTCTAATAGCTGTCTTAATAGGGATAACATACTCTATAACCAGAGATCCATCCTTAGTATCAATACTAACCTTCTTGAGATGGGCATCTTCAATAGATAGTGCCTTAGTAAGAGTCTCTGTATCTTCATTGATAGCTTCAATAGGAGCCTCAGGCACCTTAAAGTAACCTACATCATATATGATACTACAATGTAGCCCGCTTAAGCCTTCCTTAATATTAACAAGCTGTGATACGTTAATACTACTACCCTTAATGCCTTCTAAATCCCCAAGCATATCCTTAAGAGTACTCTCAATACGGGGCAAGATAGTATATCTAATAAGATCGCAAGTAGAAGGTAACTCTACAGTAGCGAAGTTCTCAAAGTCATTATAATTACCAGCTGTAAATGTCATTACACAAACTCCTAGTTAATTAATTAGTTTAACTATAACAATCTTAAATCGCAAGGGAAGATTAGAGACTTTGAAGTGTATATTATATACATTATGACAACATTTAAATTAGACGAAGATACAAAGAAGACAATATTAGAGATAAGCACTCTTAGCGGATATACCCAGAATGTAGTAAGAGAAGTCCTAGAATACCTCGCCTACTCTTGGGCAATTAAGATTGTAGACAACCCAAACAAGTACGCACCTCTCAGTGTGCCATACTTAGGTACAGTTAATGTTAAGTATAGGAAGGATGAGATTACTCCTGAAGGTGGTATAGATACCCAAGTAGACGTATTGGTGGCCTTAAGCTCGGGGTTCAAGAAGTTGGTTGGGGACTTACATGATGAGGGATACTCAGAATTGGTACCTATTATGCAGAAGAAGATTGAGTATGCTAGAGAGTAACTCTCAACTCAATATGGGATTAAGATCTACCACTAATTAAGAGAACAATAATAGTTAATTCTGCCTCCTTTGCACGTTAAGTACAAGGAGAGATGTAATAAGTTAAGAGGGCTTAAGATGGCAAAGAATATTGAGAAGTTATATTCAGATCTCTTTAAATTAAGAGACAGTTTAAGTGATATTGTAGGTGAAGCTAAGGACATTGCTTTAGATTCAAGAGAATATCCAGGTTTAATTGGTAATGTACTCTCCGAGCAGATTCAGAAGTACTTCATCCCATCAATTATGGCACTACAGGAAGATACTACAAAGCCAGGAAGCCTAGCTGGTGTTATCAAGTTCCTTGATGCAGTACCCCTTGCGTATACAAGAGATAAGGAGGTTACATCTCCAACGGATCCAATCATCCCTGAGAATGCAAATATTGAAGCACCATCAGGATCATCTATTGTGGATTCTAATACCCCCAAAGAAGAACCTACTGAAGAAGAGCCAGTAGCAGCTGAACCAGAGAGTGTAGATGAGCTACCCCTCAATGCATCCTATGCTAAGCCTGAAGGTGAAGAGATGAGACCTGCCGAAGAGGTACCCGTTGAAGAACCTGTTGAACCTGTTAGAGACAATGTCGAAGAATCTACCAAGAGATCAGCAAATCGCAAGAAGTTAGAGGGCAAGGCTTGTCTATATAGAATCAGTCCAGAAGCAGGCACAGGATATATTGATAAGAAGGGCAGGCGCTATGTTGAAGAGGAGTTCATAGAGAAGGCATCCAGGAGACCTGCATTGTTCTTGTTTGAGAGCAAGAGAGAGGCTCAGAAGTACATTGCAATGAACTCAGATCTGCTCAACAGTAAGGTAAGTGAGAACTACAAGGACAAGGTATTATATACAAGTAAGAGCTTATAATAATTATAATTATTATATAAGGGAGGTTACAAGACCTCCCTATTATTATAGACGGAACCCATTAAGGGCCATAAACTTCTTAAGTTGTTCAGTAGAGCGTTGTCTATTACTCTCTTTAAGGTCAGCAGGCAATGCCTGAACACTCTTAGGATCCCAATTAACCTGAGCAACAGGGTACTCCTTAGAACATAATTCAACTACGGCTGCAACGGAGTCACTAACGTCCTTACCGTAGTAACCAATGTATGAACTATCCCAATTAGGGTCTCCTGTTAGAACCTGTGCAGCCGAAGAGTCATGATCTATCTTAACGCCTTCAGACTTAGCTCTATGTACAATATACAAACTCTTAAGATTGTTCTTCAGGAAGATGTTCTTACCTGCAACAATCTTACGGCGGTTCATTAGAGATATTAAGTTAAGATAAGGACCTGTAGTTCTATCGACACTCAAGTTCTCAACTTCAAACTTATCTCTCTTAAGATTCTGAACAGTAACTGCACTTTGGAATCTATCGAAGCTAACCTTTGTAATATTGATATTACCCTTACTTCTAAGGTCCCTTATAAACTCCTCAATAGCTGCTAAGTTAACTCTCTCCTTACCAGGTACAATAGCAATAGTGAAGTCTACTACATATATAAGTTCATCTGAATCTCTATCCCGCTCTACATGAGCCATAGATATAGATGTAACGTCTGTAACCTCAGATTGGTCAATACTTATACACCTTGATAAGTAGGGTAGATAGTAGTACTCATAACGACCAGCCTTATTAATGAAGAAGGTATCCCTTATCTGACTCCATATTAACTCCTTAGGACTGGCACTTGCAGGCGCAGATATATTAAGATATATGTTTCTGAGGTTATTGTCAAACATATCTTCGATTATATTATAATCTGTGATAAGGCTATCAGCAGCACCAGCAGGTATACCCCCAAAGTCCTTAAGTGACTTAATTAAGTCATCTTCAAAGTAACTTCTCAACTTACCATCAGGGCCCTTAGAAGGCACCTCAATGATCTTAGACCTGTCAGCTGTAGGATCTTGCAACATAGGATCCAGAGGGTCTAGTATGCGAGGAGGCTGCCCCTTACCACCCGTAAATATCTTGAAGGTATCATGGTTCTTGAAGTCTTGCTCATATTCTTTAGGATTCCACTGCCATACAGATCCCTTAACAACATAATAGTTAGGGTCCTTAGATGCTTCATACCATATCCAACTCTCTAGCGGAGAGGTGAGGCTGTTAGGTGATGAGTCGAGGATACTTACACCATAATAGTTACCCTTCATACGTGAGTAGATACGGCCCTTTGTATCGTTGTAGATGCGAAGGATGTAGTCATCGGAGTTATGTGTAATAAGGCCATTAGCTAGAGTGAACAGGCCGTCAGGATTATCTACAGTTATACATTTCTGAGGTATTTTTTCTCCTACTTTTTTGATACTCTTTACTTTAGGCATTTTTTCTCCATATATATTTTTTAGATCCCGCACCCCAAATCGTGAACAACATACTCTCTTCAAGCTGCTTTCTCTTCTTAGGGTTTCTATTTACTTTGTGCTCAGACTTGTCCACGTAGAACTTATCTGGACCGGTATATCCTATAAGTTCCATTCCTAATGCTTCGTAACCCTTACCGTCAAACTTATTGTAGTCACAATAGGAGAACACGGTGTCAGGATTATATTCTCTCACAAACGCCCTGAACAATTTAGATACGCCTCCTACAATCTGGTTGTTACTTCCTGGACATCCTCTTATAATTTCCCAATCGTTCTCACCCTTAAGATTTCGGTTATACTTACATTTAGAGAAGGACATGAGCTGTTGTAATTCATTATTATAGTATAAGCCGTATGTCACTTCAGCATTTCTATGTCCTTGCAAGTGGTTCTTTTCGTTGAATGGCTTGGCTTCTTTATTGTCTATTTTTCTTACTTCACATTTTCTAGCACCTATTTTAGAGTAGCCACAACCTAAGGCTATTCTTATAAGGGACTCTAATTTTTCCCTCATATATTTCCACTCACACTCATAAATATGTATTAGCCTTATTCCCTGTTCTTCACATATCTTAGATTTCGTTTCGTGGTATCTTTTCTCCTTGTTTTCTGAGCAGTGCCAGAAGTCGCCATTATATTCTATTGCAACTTTTTTCTCAGGTATATACATATCAAGTTCATAAGTATAAGGTTTTAAGATATTCCTTACATTTTCCAGAACCTCTCCTTTATACACACTCTTAACGAATTCAAGTATTCCTTTCTCTGTGTGTGATGCCCTACTATGGCCTATTCTATAATATTCTTCAATTTGGGGCAAGTATTCATTAGACACAAAGCAATAGGATTTATTTTTTAGGAGGGGTAGATCTAATTTAAGCCAACCCTGACCATATTTTTCTATTAGAGTAGTTAATCTAGTGCAGTTGTTTTCTTCCTCAAAGATTTCAGCTTTTCTATCTATTGTTGCTTTCATCCTCTCAGCATGACCTTCTCTTTGGCTTATATTATCCTCTACACCGTATTTTTCCCTGAAGGTGTTTTTAATTTTCTGCTTAACTTGCTCATTTTTAAGAGGCGACGTCGACCCATACCTTTCGAGGCAAGTCTTTTCTCTTTTTTCTTTACTTATCTTATCAGCCAATTCTAGAGATCCATATTTTTCAATTTTAGTAGCTTTAGATTTTTCATTTCTATCTTTCCAGAAGCCAGGATTCTCTTCTAGTTTTTGTTTTATGGTTTCCTGTCTCTTTTCTATTGTACCAGGTATATCTGTTACCTTTTCTACACCATATTTTTCTGTAATAGTATTTTTGAGATTACTATTCATAATAGCATAGGCATTTTCTAGAGATCCATATTTCTCTATCTTTGTCGTCTCGGCTTTCTTTTTTCTATCTTCCCAGAACTGTGAGTCTTTTTCAGCTGATTTTTTCTTGATGTTTTCTCGAGCAACCTTTAGTTGGCTTGGGTTAGTTATATTATCCCAATCCTCATCAGGATACATCTTTTTAAGAGTATCCATCTGCTTTTGATATCTGATTTTATTTGCATTTTCTAGAGACCCATATTTCTCTATCTGAGTAGCTATTCTTTTTTTATTTTTCTCTTCCCTGAATGCCTTATACTCCTCAGGATGCTTATCCCAATACGCCTTTTGTTCCTGAGCTTTCCTCTGTTGTATAATAGATCTATTCTTTTTAAGTAATTCCTGATTTGTCTTCTTACACTCTGAACATATACAGAGGAGAGGATCTTTTTCGTAAGTACTCTTATTTTCTTTTCCGCATACTATGCAATTATATCTATATATCATACTATAATTAGTATAACAACTTGCTGCTAGGACTGAGTATAATAGGCGGCCTTATATTTAGAGAGGTACTCAACTTTCAATTTGAGGTATGTCAAACTCTATTTCGGGGTGGTCTATCATATATTGGGTTGTTACTACTTCGTCGTGATATATGTTGTCTTCATCCCAATATGTTACTCTCCACTTATGATTAGCATTACACCTAACAGTTCGGCCGTCTTCTACCTCTATCTCATATAAGTCATCTTTGCCTTGCCAGGGTATATTGATTACTCCAGTTTCGCCTTTATAAGGGTGTAGTAACTTATCGCCTATCTGTATATCTCTTATGGATTTAAGTGAACCATCAACCATAATAACTTGCTCATTTAAGTCTAAGGCCTTACCTGCATCTTTGAAGAATGCTAGTTCGCTCAAAGCAGCGCTGATGATGGATAAACCCAACAACGCTTGCACCGAAGATGCTATCTTAATAGCTACACCCGAATCGAACATTAACTCTGAGTCCGGATCAGCAGTGGTGTAGTATAACTTGTCTACAGTAGATCTCTTGTCATATTCAGCTCTGAGTTCCTTCATAGCCTCTTTACGATTAACCTTCTCGAAGTAAGGGGAAGCGCTCATTATATTTAAGTAAGGGGCTAGCAACAACTCTCTCGACTTTTTAATAGAGTAAGATATTAGGACCTGAGCTAGTAGTGTGGCTGGAGATAACCCAAAGTACTTATAGGGATCTCTCATAAGGGATACGTTGACTGTTATGTATAACTCTATTAAGGTGGAGAGGAACGATTTACCCCAGCTAATATGAGGATATAGTACTAAGTTCCTCGCCCTCTGAGTAGGATCCATAAACTGCAAGAACACATCTCTAATTCTAGGATATATTGTCTTAGCGGTAGGACCCAAGTACTTCTCAGTCAGGAACTCTTCCGGAGTAGGAGGTTTATCTCTGAAGTTAATTCTCCAGGAATCCTTAATAAGGTTAGCCTTCTCCTGTTCGGTCAAGCCATCGCGCTGTACAATGAAGTTAAGAGCGGTTTTAATAGCGTTGAGATCAAGATTCATCCCCTCAAACATTTTAAGGGCGTAAGGATCCCCAGCAGCCAAGTCCTTATACAGGTCTGCGGCGTTATTTAAGTCTTTAGGATTATTTACAAGTTCATTTGAATTCATATCTATTATTAACTTAGTTGCGTTACACAACTAATTAAGCAGACCTACAAATAGGCCCTTCACAATATAATATACGGGTCTTAATAACTGTTTATATTATAATCATAAGTGAACCGAAGGGAATTTACACAATATATTATAGGAGATTTCAAATGAACGGAATCAAGACAAACAAGCCTCTCAATGAAGAGGAACTCACAGAGCAGCCAGCACTTGAGACACAGCCACAGCCTGTACAGGCTACACCAGATGAGGTATCACAGGCTCAGGAGGCTCCTGTAGAAGAAGCTCCTGTAGAAGAAGCTCCAGTAGAAGATGCACCAGCTGAAGAATCAGAGGTAACAAGTGCAATGTTTACACCACCAGCTGAAGGATACGTACCTGCAGGTTGGGTTAAGATTGAAGATTTAGCATCAGCGGTAGCACAGGTTACTGGAGATCTTGAGGCTGCATCAACAGCACCAGATGTTCAGCCATCAGCTATTGCAGACACAGAAGCAACAATTCCAGCAGCAGTAGAAGAACCAGAAGAGGAGCCACTTGTACAGGAATCTATCAAGTCTAACAAGGGCACACTTAATGAGGTCAAGGCCAATGTCAAGGATCACAAGTTTGCCTTCCTAATTTGTGACGGTAATGGCGCCGCATCTAGAGGAGGTGAACCTGATTACTTCTACACATCAGAATGTGTTGCTAAGGATCTCAAATCAGCACTTCTATTAATTCTTCCAGACATGCTAGGCTATGATCCTGAAGACGATTTAGGTGAAGATCTTGAGGGCATGACAGGAGAGGAACTCTTATCTACATATTCTGAAGAGGTTGATTTAGGAGATGGTTCTCCTTGGATTGAAGCAGTCATGCAGGACAACAAAGTCATTGCTGACGCGGGTGTTATTGATTCCATGATTGGTGACGAAGATTATAGATTTGACATTGATCCTGCAGATGCTGAACTCTGGGGTATTGAACTTCCTGATTACGATGAAGAGTTTGATGAAGACGATGACGATGATGAAGAGTTTGATGAGTCAACTAAGAGATCATCTAAGAAGCACAAGTCAACTAAGGGATCATTCAGGGGTACACTCAACGAGGCTAATGTCAAGGATCATAAGTTTGCCTTCCTAATTTGTGATGGCAGCGGCGCAGCATCTAGAGGAGGTGAACCAGATTACTTCTACACATCAGAATGCGTTGCTAAGGATCTCAAATCAGCACTCTTACAGATCCTTCCAGATATGCTAGATTATGATCCAGAAGACGATTTAGGTGAAGATTTGGAGACTATGACAGGAGATGAACTCCTATCTACATATTCAGAAGAAGTTGATCTTGGTGATGGCTCCCCTTGGATTGAAGCAGTTATGCAGGATGGCAAGATCATTGCTGACATGGGTGTTATTGATTCCATGATTGGCGATGAAGATTATAGATTTGATATTGATCCAGCTGACGCCGAACTTTGGGGTATTGAACTTCCTGATTACGATGATGAGGATGATGATGAAGAGTTTGATGAGTCAACTAAGAGATCATCTAAGAAGCACAATCGCAAAGCTTCTGAAGACTTCGACACAATGGTAGAACGCATCAACAACAGGGGACATCGTTTTAATACAATGGCAGAGTGTATCAACAGAGCAACTTCAACCAGAGCAATCAGAGAGCGCTATGACGGCTATCTACCTGCAGGCTCAGAACACTTTGCAAACGACGACGATCTAGTACAGGCATATACAGAGTCTGCAGCTTCCAGGAGAAGAGCTATTAAGGAGTTCAGAGAATCTCTCAAGGTCAAGAGATCTTCGGATCTTAGAGGCAGACGCATTGAAGATGTTGCAGAACCAGAGGTCACAGTAGATCCAAGATTCAAGGAAGCACTTAAGAGTTCTTCTAGAATTAAGGAGTCAACCAATACTGATTCCAAGTCTTGGGGTGCTAACAGATTCCAGGAGAAGGCTGAAGACAAGCTATCTTGGAAGGAGTTACTTGCTAAGGGCTTCTTAGGCTAAGTCTTTAAGATGCAATAATATAGGGGAAGTTAACACTTCCCCTTTTCTATTCTTCACTATAATAGTGATTATATTGAGTATACGCGACTTTGTTTATGATTTAGTAGTTATTGTTATATTCAAACGACAGAGACCCATTAGTCTCAGATATTGTTACATTACCTATTTGAACGGTGCCTGCTTTTAATTTATTAACTGTTACGTTATTATTCTTTATAGACACAGCCCCTTCAACGGCCAAGTCACCTTTAAGTTGCTTAGAACCTTTCAAGATTTGAGCACCTGTAGTAACGACGCCATAAGTAGATTCAGATGCAACAGGGATAGTTATATGCGCTTGGTGGTTATTGCCAGTGCCCTCAGAGTCTACATGTTCTCCTGTTCCTGATAATTTAAGACCTCTTACAATCTCTGAAGTATCGTTCACTACACCAGCATCTTTAGTATCCAAGTTGGTGCCTAACTTAATAACGCCTGGAGTATTATTTGTAGCTTCTTCGAGCATACCTTCAAAGACATCCCAATACTCATACCAGTTATCTGATTTTATTGCAGCATCTATATCCTTTTTACATACAACGTTACAACCGGCATACACAGATACAGGCCTATTATTGTCTGCAGTATTGTCGGCATCATTTATAATATTATATACATCGCCCTGTTTAGCACTTGCAAGAGCCATAAGCTCAGCCCACGTCTTATTACCTTTAACGTGGTAGACGTTACCGAGCATTTTAATTCTATCGCTAAGTTTTCTATATACTGTATTTAGACCATCTAAGGTTACTACTGGAGATAATTTATTACTCATTAATTTCAAGTCTCCTCTACAGTAATTAGTTCACATTATGTCATTCGAGTAGGGTACTGGATCACAAGTTTCAGTGCAATTGAAGATTTGCTTCCACTGTTCCTGACTCAAGAACTCTTTACTTACCAGACCCTTAACAAGAGCACCCTTATTCTTCAAAGATTTATCTAACAGGACATCCAAGCTTTTATCATAGAGTAGTATATAGGACGTGAAGTTATTCTTCTGACCTATTCTATAAGCTCTAGCAGTGCTCTGATCATAAGTAGTATAATCGAAGGTGCGCTCAACGTACACCTGATATGTAGCTTCGGTTATAGTCACAGAGGTGTTGAGACATATAATATTCGCTATTAAGATTTGGTGTTTTTTATTCTTCTTAAACTCTTCAATAAGCTTGAATCTCTCTTCTTGTGGTGTCTCCCCTGTTATTACAATAGGATTATATTGTGCATATCTCCTAGCCATATTATTTATAGAGGTAGGATGGATTGCCCATATAATACCTTTCTCTTTAGGGTGATCCTCTATTATAGCATCTATAGCTTCTAATTTAGCCAAGCCAGCATCCTTGAATTTGTTGACCATAAGGTTGAATGACATATCGAACTTATCCTCATGTTTTAAGAGGAGTTTAGGGGCATCTACACTTAGCATCATATAAGGGAACCTTGTTACAATATCCTTAACGGTGTGTTGCTGCGCGAGGTCATTGACAACCATCGTCTCATATATAGCCCGATGCTCTTTAGTCATTGGGATGTAGAGTCTCTTCTCTATATATTCCGGGAGTTCAACCAAGTCACTTGTTTTGTAGTAGTTACCATAAGATTTCAGGAACCTCTGATTCTGCTTCTCAACCTCATCTCTCTTCCATTCCCTAATTGCATATCTACTATAGTAAGTACCTATATTAGCTAACTTATCCAGCCACTCCGAGTAGGATAGATTCCAAACAAGCGCAGGATCTAGGATCTTGAATTGAGTATACTCTTTTTCTACCTTATCTGCAGGGGTACCACTGAACTCATAACGATACTTAAACTCAGAAGCATGGAGTGTTACAAGGTGGCTTTGTTGAGATTTAGGGTTGGCAACGTTATGGCTCTCATCTAAGATTAGCATTAGAGGCTGACCGTCCGACCACTCTTTAAGGGGCAGGAACGGTTTGCGAGGCTTCTCAGCTGTCACTTTTTTAATTTGCTTATAGTGGTTGCATATAAGGCGATAGGAGTTGTAGCTCGTCACTACAATATTAGCTTCTCTATGATCGAACACATCTCTGCAATCCTTATTCCCTATAATAACTTCTTCGTCTTTAAGACCCTTAATGAACTTGAAGAGCTCGTGGTATAGATTAAGTACACCTACATTAGATGTAATTAGGACAACCTTGCTACAATCATGATATTTTAAGAGTCTATGAGCAATTAAGGCCGATGCAACGTAGGATTTACCACTTCCCATCCCCCAATAGTAGGCATAGCAAGATCTATTGATACCCATACTTATACCTAAGTGCTGGAACTTCTCATTAGGACTTTTACCTTCAATAGGTCCGAAGTTCATAAGGCTGTAGTCAGGGATACGTCTAGTGGGTTCTATAATTTGAGTAGACTTAACCTCTGAGAGTTTGTCTAGTTCAGCCTCAACAACATTATCTTCTATAGTATCTATGTCTTCCAAAGCACTCTTAACTTCATCATACTTGTAAGGGGTTAGAGTCCAAGTCTTAGAGGACTTGTCCCACTTAGCACCTTCTTGTTTTAGAAGTTTAAGAGCCCGACTGAACGACGCGTTTGTTAGGCCAGTTAAGTCAATGTCTATGTTCTTATTCTTTATGCCTATTTTAATCATATAATTATAATATAAGAGGGAGCCGGTTTAAGCTCCCCCCCCTTTCACTTCCTCTATTTACTTATCACAGTATATCTTGTCCTGAAGTGGTAGCATTGCTGAGAGCTTGTCCACTTGAAGTCTGTACCTGCATCGAACGTTAAGATCTTACAATTTTTGGTTTCACCCTCTATAATACCATCCAACTCTCCTTTAGGTGATATCTTAAGATTTTTAGCACTCACAATCTTACCTATTTTGCAAGTTACATTATCCACGATGTTATCATACTTTTTATTGGCTTCAGTTGTTAACATATTAGATACGAGCTTCTTATAATTATTTAAGTTATGATCAGCTTTGTCCCAGAGTTCATCAATTTTACCATATTTAGATTCGTAGTTTCTCTGAGCTTCACTCATCTCTTCTGCTTTTAACTTCAATTTAGTTTTAATATCTTTATTAGAGACACCTGCATTATAGTCCTCAAACCTACCTTCATTGAAGTATTCACTGTAAGCTTCCTCCGAAGCTTTTACAATTTGTGCCTCCTGTTTTTTATCATTAGACTTAAGTTCATCTACGTAGTAGTTTAAGCATCTCTCCTTCCACGCATCCAAGAACTCTACAATTGGTCTAATATCTCTAGTTGCCTTTTGCGTGTTTTCAAGCTGTGTATAGTATTTGTTCAGGGTACCTCGTGCTGTAGTTAAGTCCTGAGTTGTCTTTCTATAATCCCCTTCGAGATATTCAATTTTTAATTTGATACCACAATTATTAGGATCTTTCTTAAGCTGATATCTAAGCTCATTAATTTCATTGGACTTTTTTTCAATCTTAGCCTCAAGTTTAGCCACTTTAGTTTCTAATTTTCCAACTCTTGTATTTAATTCTTCAATTGTTAACATAATTGATATCTCCTTATTTATATTTATATATTAATCCCATATGGCGGTTTTGTCAAGCCTTATCAGATAAATTTTTAATTTATTTTTTTTTGTATTTTGGGTTGATATTTTACTGTAAGGAGGTTATATTATATACATGAACAACGATAAGATAACAATGACAATTGGCGCAAGCATTATTCTTAACAAGGTTTTAACTTTGGTCTTATTTACAGATCCTACTCCTGGCAAGACAGTTGAGCGTGTTTTACCATTCTCAGTTAAGTATTGTCTTCAGAGAGCGAAGAGCCAGGTTGAGAAGGATTGTGCCACATTTGAGCAGCGCAAAGCTGATCTAATTAAGAGGCTTGGAGTTCCACAGGAGAACGATCCTAATACAATTGCAGTGCCTGAAGATAAGATGGCAGAGTACAAGGATGATCTCCTTAAGATCTTACAGGAGCAAGTAGAACACCAGTTCCTCAAGCTCAAGCCACAGGATGTTCTAAGCATAGATGTAGAGGGTCTATCAGTAGAGGAGGTAAGCTTATTTATGGCACTTCTTATTGATGACGCTGAACTCGCAGAGGAGTTAGGTGGCTCTACAACACCTACAGACGGCGCAGATACTACTGCACAGGATTCCAAGGTTACAACTGCTGAGCCTCCAGAGGGCGTCACTGAACCTTCACCAACCTCCACCACTAATTAAGGAGTATTGTAAGAGTGTTTTGAACACCTTCAACAATAATCCTCCTTTTTTCTTTGAGGCGTCTCTTCTCCCTGATAAGACGCCTCTCTTTTTGGGTTTGATTAATTCCACTAATTGAGTAGCGAGGATTATTAGTAGATGTTATACTCTACCCCTAAGAACATATTACAAGAGAGACTTAACAACATATTAGACCATCATGAAGAGACTATTATATCGGACCTAGTTAAGTTAAGCCTACTTAAGCGAGCCGAGAAGAACTCAGATGAGTTAGTCTTCTCAGAGATATACAATCTACTTGGCTTAGAGGACTTCACAAGCTTAATAACACTAACAGACGGCAAGACAATCACCTTCCCAACCAAGGAGGAGTTTGAGGATGCCTTAATGATAGTTATAGCCTACTATTACAGGACAGTAGAGCAGAGGTCTTGGGATGAGATCAAGGATCTGTTAGGCATACAGGATCTCAACTCAGTTAAGCTAGGTATACAAGCTGGGCAATACGAGCGGTTCCTTCAGAAGATGATTAAGAGGCACAACCCCCTAGGAGGTGAGTGATGGACAAGTACGGTGATGTAAGTACCCTAGTTAAGATTAAGGACAACTTACCAACAGCTGAGCTTAAGGCAGATTCAGTACGCATACACAATCCTTCAGCAGAAGTCAAGTCAGCTCTCAAGGACTTTGCGGTTACGAGACTTGAGAAGGTCAAGGATGATATAAGCTTCGAGGATGCCATTAAGGACACAATAGCTTTGAGGATGCCTGAAGCAACCTTTGAGGAGCTATTAAGGCTATTATCCATAACCTCGGCAGCCAACAATAAGATGACAGAGACACTTGCTAACATGTTCCAGTCACAGAACTCTGATAAGACTATTATAGAGCGCTTAGAGGACCGAGGAACAGAGAACGCAGCTGCTCAGTTATATGCAAGTACCAACAACAAGAACGACATACAAGCCTTAACATACTTAAGTATGATACTAGGCAAGGCACAGACACAAGGATTACAAGATCACACAATAGAGACTCAAGCCGAGGAGGTTAAGGAGTGAAGTTAACAGAGGAGTTGAAGTTATCCATGGGCGTAGAGATCCTAATATTAGGGATCCTAGACAAGATACTTAACATACACAAGGTAGGATCAAACGGCGAGGATATAGTTGAACCTCGTGAACTACCCTTAAGCTTACAATACAAGCTTAATTGCAACAAGATACTACTAGAGAATGATTATAATAAGTTTGATGAGGCTCGAATAAGACTCTTAATGAAGTATGGTATAGCCAATAAGGATATAGTGAGCGTAGACCCCAACAAGCTAACAGAGTATCAAGAGGAGCTTAATAAGTTACTAGACACGGAGACAATACACTATGTAACCAAGCTATCCTCTGAGGACTTTGAAGATTTGTCTAAGGATATAAGGACCGCAGTATCAACAGAGGAGTTTAAGGTACTATTAGACTACCTAGTAGAGGATACAGACTTACAAGCAGCATATGCCAAGAGCATCCGCTTCAACCTAACAGCCTCTAAAACAGAGGAACCTAAGGAGGAGGAGATTACTAAGTCTGAAGAATCCAAGCCTAAGGCAACAAAGAAGAGTACATCTAAGGCTAAGGCATCTAAGGTGGTTGTAGAGATCAAGGATAGTAAGAGAAGTAAGGTCAACACAATAGATAAGCCTAAGAACAAGAGAACAGCTAAGAGTACTAAGAAGATGTGAGGGGCCATAAAGGTCGGGCGTTTGAAGATACTAATTATAGTAGGTAAGGGGAGCTATAGACTCCCCTTAATTTAAAGGATCATTAGCGAAGGTGGGACTTAAGATTACAAATAGATTACATAACCGTTAACGCCCCCCCCCCACTAATTGTAATATAATAAGAAGCTTCTTCGAGAAGCTTGTAACGTTACAAGGAGAATATTATAATGCCAGAGAATCGAACATATCTTGACCGGGCCGGCTTGATAGAACTCGTCAAACAAATCAAGGCTTACTACTCAGCTACTAATAATGATGGTAGAGTAGCTTATGCCTCAGCAGCAGGAACAGCTACTAAGGCAGGAGCTCTTGCAGAACCACATACATTCCAGGTATCAGGAGATGCAACAGCTGCAGCAGTATCCTTCGATGGTTCACAGAATGTAGACCTTAAGGTCACAATTGCAAATGCCTCTACAACTGCCAAAGGCTTAATGTCAAAGGAAGACAAAGTCAAATTAGATGGTCTTGCTAACATTAAGAGTGTAGGTGACAAGTTAGATGTTACTGCAGAAGGGCAGTTAACTGTTGATCTCAGTACTTATGCAACTAAGGATGATATTACAGCTGTCTTCAAGTTCAAGGGATCAGTAGCAGATGTTGCATCTCTCCCAACAGGTGCAACAGTAGGTGATGTCTACCATGTTATGGATACTCACTCGGAGTATGTGTGGGTAGAAGGTAATGCTGATGATTCTACTCCAGAACATAAGGTAGCTCACTGGGAAGAATTAGGTCTATCCACAAGCTTGGCGGGCTATGCTTCAGAATCTTGGGTTACAGAAAACTTTATAGATAAGACGACGGGCACAATCTCAGCTTCAAAAGTTGAAGGCCTCGAAGCTAAGATCAAGGAAACCAAAGTAGATGCAGCAGCAACAGCAGATAAGGTTGCTTATGCACTTACTGTTGTTGGTCCTGGCAATAGCACAGAGCATACTTATGATGGTAGTGAAGCTCTTAAAGTTGACCTCAGTTCAATTGCAACTTCTACAGCTGTTGAAGCAAAGGCTGACAAGCTAACAGCAGCAGCTAGTGGTCACATCTTAGTAGGCTCAGCAGATGGAGGCCTTGCTGATTCAGGAGTAGCAGCAACACAGTTAAGTGGTGGTACAATCACAGCTGGTCCAGATGCAGCTGCCACAGACGGAAGACTTGTTACAGGTACAGTTGTTAAGACATATGTTGACAAGCAGGTTGGTGACGCTAAGGGAGCAGCAGAAACATTAATCACAGCTGCTATCAATGATCTTGACGTAGCAGATATAACAGGAGATTACCTCACAGTAGTTGGTCAGACAGATGGTAAGATCCATGCAACAGCTGGAACTAAGGGTACAATCGCAGCAGATTCAACAGGCTTAGTTGATGGCAAGACAGTCTATGCAGCCATTGCAAGTCTTGATACAGCCGTAGGTAAAATCCCAACAGCAGATATTGCAGGTATTGTAGCAGGCACAACTACAGAATAATCTTAGTGATTTAAGGTTAAGATAACTAAGGCCCTTCAACAATGAGGGGCCTATTGTTGTGAACATCAAATCAAACTAATTGCTATAGAGGTGAACTCAGTGGCAAACAATTACCATTATCTAGGACAAGACAGCCTAGCCCGACTATGGGACAATATAAAGGAATATTACAGTAGTGACATAAACTCCATACACATAGGAGACAACACAACAGCCACTACAAGAGACATATACTTAGAGGGTACAGACAACATAGCCACAACCAAATACGTCAAGGACTTAGTACTAGACACTCTAACGGGAGGACTAGCAGCAATACCTGTAGTAGACGTAGAGGTTAATGGTGAGTCAGCATTAGACAATAGAGTAGCCAAAGTAGACATCCCAATAACGGCGATAAATGTCAAAGAGGGCAAGGTAGTAGTCAACAATAGAACAGCCTACATTACCCTACCAGTAACAGACATACGAGTTAAGGGTGAATCAATAGTACAAGATGGTGTAGCTACAATAGAGTATCCTGATGCCCCAATACAAAGTATAAGTGTCAATGGCAACAAGCTAGAGGCAGTAGACAACAATGTTAACGTAATAGTACCTGCAATAAGTGTAGCGGGGAATATAAAGGAACCCACAGACAATATTATAGACATAACAATCTCAGACTTAGGGGCAGTAACAGAAGAGGAGTTAGGGACCTTAAGTAAGAGGGTAGACAATGTAGGGGCCCAGTTAACACAACAGGCACTTAAAGATACAGCCTTAGAAGACTCCCTAAACACTCAAACAGACAAGTTACAGACACTAACAGACAAGTTCAACGTAGCAGAGGGCCGACTCAACTCACTAGCCACATCAATAGGTAAACCTAATGGCTTAGCAACATTAGATACAGATGGCAAACTTACAGAGAGTCAAATGCCTGATACGCCTTATAAAGTATACAACACACAATCAGACTTGCCTGATTCTGGAGAATCCGGTATAATATATGTTGTCAAGGATAGTAGTAAGTTACTAACCTGGAATGGAGAGAGTTATGCATCATTAGAGGGTAAGGATGAAGAGACAGAGAAGGCTATAAAGGATCACTTAGCCAATTACGACAATCCTCATAAGGTTACCAAGGATCAGATAGGCTTAGACTTAGTAGACAACACAGCCGACTTAGACAAACCAATAAGCAGAGCTACACAAGAGGAGCTAGACAATAAGATAAATGTAACAGATGTAGTTGACTCCCTAGTAAGTCCGAGCAAAGACAAACCCCTTAGTGCATATCAGGGCAGAGTCTTAAACGGCAAGATATCGGATACATCCAAGCTTATAGAGAGCTTAGGATCTGTACTAAGGTTTAAGGGTGTACTACACAGCTTAGATGAATTAAGAGCAGTTAAGGATCCTGAACAAGGTGATGCTTATCAGATAAGGATAATCAACGATGACGGCACGGAGCAAGACGACAGTGGAGTGGTATATGCCTTCAACGGCAATGCGTGGGTAGCTATATCAGTATCAATATCAGACATATCTGCTTCGATAGCAAGTACAGAAGAAGTATATCAAATAATAGAGAACTACGGAGGTAGAGGTTAACATAAATGGACAAGGTACTAGGATTAGAGGGTGCGCAGATACTATATGATGACAACCGCAAGAGGGTAGAAGATGTTAGGAAGGATCTCCAGAACATTGACAATCTTAAGGTAGATGGTGCCAGAGTATCAGAAGACGGCAAATACTTATACTTAACATCACATGACGAAGATGTAGCAGGTCCTTATGGCCCCTTCAGTGGAGGCGGTGGAGGTGGAGGTGGCTCTGACAATGAAGCCAAACTTACAGTTATAAACCAATCAGGAGACATGCCAACAGCGGTACCTACAGGTGGCAAGTACGTTATCAAGTTATACTGGACCTCTATAGAACGGGACATGCCTACGGGATCAGGTACTATTGAAATTAAGGTCAACAAAGAGACCAAAGTATCGGGCAATATACCACAAGGAGAGTATCAGATTGACTTAATGCAATACCTAATAGTAGGTGACAACAGCATTAAGATTACAATATCAGATATCTACGAGAATGCCAGAACTGTTGCGTTCAGTGTTAGGGTAGTATCATATAGCTTAGTTGGTTCAGACAGCTTCGACCCCTCACAGGCTTACAATAGTACAATACCGTTCTCCTTCACAGCTAGAGGTGAAGGTACTAAGACTATGCACTTCTTGATAGATGACAAAGAAGTCTTAACTAAGAACATAACATCGGCCAACAGAGAAGATACAGTTGAGCTACCTAAACAATCGCATGGCGTACACAGATTAGTTGCATACTTCACAACAATGTTAGGTGGGGAGACTATAACATCTAACTCACTAAGCTACGACCTTATATGTTATGAAGAGGATAACCCAACAACAATCATAGCATCGTCAGTGGCAGGTATTGAGGTTGACCAATATAGTACAATAAGTATACCCTACTACGTCTTCAATGCTCTACACAGCACAGTAGATGTTGAGTATCTTATAAATGGCGAGGTAGTATCAACACTTACTGGTGTAAGTAGATCACTGCAGACTTGGGTTAGAAGAGCTGAAAATGCAGGTGCTTATACATATACAATAAGATCAGGTAGTACATCCAAGGACTTCAAGGTATCTATAACTAAGCTCAACGTAGATATCTCAGCTGAGACAAGTGGTCTATCATTACACTTAAGCTCTGAAGGTAGATCCAACAATGAGGAGCCTACTAAGAGGAGTACTTGGGAGTATGAGGGTATTAAGGCTCAGTTCAGAGGATTCAATTGGAACTCAGACGGTTGGGTACTAGATAATGAAGGCCACACTGTATTAAGAGCCAAGGACGATGCCAGAGTTGTTATACCATATCATCCCTTCGGCACGTCTAGTGGTGACATTAAGTCAACAGGTAAGACCTTAGAGTTTGAGTTCGCTACAAGCAGTGTCTTCGATTACGACACGCCTATTATAAGTTGCTTAAGTGGTGGCAAGGGGTTCCAGATTACAGCTCAGCAAGCATTGTTTGCCTCTAACGTCAGCTCCTTAAAGACACAATATAAAGAGAATGAGCATGTTAGAATCTCGTTCGTTATTAACAATATAAGTAACAACAGACTCATATACTGCTACATTAATGGTATTATATCGGGTCTTATAACATACCCTGTCACTGATATATTCTACCAGAACCCTGAAGTAGATATAACAATAGGCTCAGCAGATGCAGTTGTAGATGTCTACAGAATCAGAATATATGACAGAGCTCTAAGTAGGTTCCAGGTTGTAAATAACTGGATTGCAGATATGCAGGATGGTGCCAAGTTACTTGAAGAGTATAGACGCAATACAATATACGATGACAATGACAACTTATCTCTTGACCTAATTAAGACACACCTACCTACTCTACCTTACATAGTGGTATATACAGATGAGGTAACAGACAAGAAGGGTAACTTAGTAGGGCACTTACCTACCTACAAAGGAGAGAAGCTACTAGTAAGTGGCTATTATGTAGACCCAGTTAATCCTCAAAACTCCTTCAGTTGGAAGAACGGAGAGATAGACGTACAGGGTACCTCATCGCAGGCATATCCTATTAAGAACTTCAAACTTAAGATCAAACGAGCAGATACTTATGCAGATGAGACAACTCGCAAACCTACAGACTGCTCAGGGTTCATTATGACCCAATTATCTGAAGAAGAAGGCAAGGAACATACAGAGAAGAAGTATCCTCTAAGAGGGTATGACGAGAACGGCAATGCCTTATCTATTAAGGAGAACACGTTTGTCTTCAAAGCAGACTACGCATCTTCTGAGGGTTGTAACAACGTTGAGTTAGTAAGGTTCTATAATGATGTATGTACCCAATATGTATATCCGACACCTCCTCAACAGAAGGACAAGAAGATCCGACAAGGCATAGACGGCTTCCCAATGGTATGGTTTGAGGTTAAGGGTGGCGAAGTTAAGTTTATAGGTAAGTACAACTTCAACAACCACAAAGGTACAGAAGATACATACGGCCTAAGCTATGGTGGTGAGACCTTTGAAGAGACAGCAGAGAGTGACTATTATAGATCAATAGTAGGTGCCCCTGATGAATCTTGGGAAGTTACAGATAATAACAATCTTATAACATTGTGGAGAAGAGTAGCGGGAGATGCTACTAAGACAACTATAACAGACTCTGCGGGCAGACCTACAACTTACGACGTATATATCTCAGGAGATAACTTTGAGTTAGTTAAGACAAGATCTTTGGAAGCTATATACTTAGGCAGTAGTAGTAGCATAGATAAGAACGAGTATCCTAAGTATGCTACGTGGGCAACTGAATGGCAGAAGACTTATACAGATCTAGACAGCTGGATTACAGGCTATGCTCTGACAAGTATATATGATGCAGGTGAGGGATTAGACGATGAGACTAAAGCTCAGCGAGACCTTATAATACTCACAATGAAGAAGGATATAAGAGACTTGTTCAGTCTTACTGAAGTAAGTTCTCCAATAAGTCCTGAAGAAGATATGTTGGGTGAATGGGGCAAGGGCGAAGCGGTAGCACATGCCTTTGAGGTTAGATTCCCAGGGGAATGGTACGATGCTCATACAGAAGGTCAACCTGAAGTAGTTAAAGTAGATAGGTTTGTTGCCTTGCAGAAGTGGGTAGTATCTACAGATCCTAATAAAGTAACAAATGAGAAGTTAGAGAAGCCAGTAACTTATGCAGGCACAACTTACGACGTAGATAACGAAGCCTATAGATTAGCTAAGTTTAAGAATGAGTTAGGCTTGTACTTCGATATTGAAGATACTTTGTTCTATTATATATACACGGAGCTGTTCCTGATGATTGACTCTCGTGTCAAGAACTCATTCCCAACATACTACTCAATCAATCATGATGTCCAGGCCTTTGAAGCTACCACCGGAGAGCCTCTATATGAGGAATGTGGTAAGAAGGATGTAATTGAAGAAGGTAAGTCCTACTTCAAATACACAGAGTCAGAAGATGGCAATATAACATATGAGCCATTTGAGGGTAATATAGGTGATAGCGCAGTAGACAGCGATGGTAACAAGCTCTATACTTATATGATGACTCAAGCAGAGACTCTAGATAAGAATGGCTGGCCACTAGGTAGATGGTGTTGGTTACCGTATGATATGGATACTGGTATAGGTATCAATAACGAAGGATTACTTGTCTTCGATTACAGCTTAGAGGATACCGAAGCCTTAATAGGTGATAGAGTAGTTAAGATAGGAACACCTGGTAGTGAAGACGGCGTACCTGTATTCAATGGTGCATCATCAGTATTGTGGAATAATGTCAGGAAGTGCTTCCCAAGTGAGATAGCTGATAGATATGTAACACTGCGTGGCGGTGCTATGTTCAATTATGACACTATTGAAAAGAGATACGAGGACCACCAGTATATGTGGCCTGCGGCAATCTTCAACGAAGATGCATATTATAAGTATATCCTGCCGCTCTTAACAACAGGTGAAGACAGATTAGGTATGTGCTTAGGATCTAAAGAGCAACAGCGCAAGTGGTGGATGTTCAATAGATTCAGGTTCTTGGATAGTAAGTACGTAGCAGGCGATGCAGTCAACAGTAGAATCAGCTTCAGAGTTAACGACTTAGCAGGAGACAAGACAATCAGAATTACACCTTACATAGACCTCTACGTTAAGGTTAAGCAAGGCCAGGCCTGGGAATCTACCCCTACTAAGGTATATAGAAACAAAGAGTTACCAGTATATATCAACGTACCAGAAGCGGGAGACACTGAAGCCTACATATACTCAGCTGATCAGATTAAGGAGATTAAGGGTCTTAACCAGAGCCTACATATAAGCACGTTGGATATCTCTAAGGCGGTTAACCTACAACATCTAGACGTATCCTCTACAGACAGTGTTAAGGGTAATACAACACTAGCGCAGCTAGCAGTGGGAGCTAATACACTACTTAGAAGTATAGATGCCCGCAATTGCAGAGTATTAGGGGATATATCCCAGAAGTACTTCACAACAGTAGTAGACTTATCTCAGTGTGAACAATTAGAAGAGGCCTACTTCAATGGTACTAAGTTAGCAACAGTTATGTTACCTGAAGGTGGCAGACTTAGAACAGTATACCTACCATCTTCGATAACAACACTCAACATTGAGAACCAGGGTAAGATTAAGGATATACAGATCCTAGACTTCGATGGTAATTGGGATACATCTAACATTGAGACTCTTATTATAGACAACGTCAATACTGAGGTACAGTTAATAGCCTTAGATATTATACATACCTTAAAGTCAGGTAGCTTTGTCAAGTTCAGAGGGTTCGATATAACCTTAGACTCTAAAGATAAGTTCACTGAGTTTATAGATAAGTTGTTTGAGTTGAGAGGTGAGGGTGGTACAGATGTTAATGTTGCAAATATCCAGGGTACAATACACCTCAAAACAACTGAAGTAATTGACTATGCTTACTACAAGAGAACAATAGATAGATTCAAGGACCTTGTAATAGATGCAGAAGTAGCTAAGACAGTGCAGTTCTACAACTACAATGGCACAGTTAAGTTAGATACTCAGGTATCAACAGATAACTCAGCTGCTATAGGAAGAGTAGAGTACAAAGGTGAAGCACCAACCAAGCCAGATACGGTTAAGATACACTATGTCTTCGACGGCTGGACCTTAACTCCAGGCGGTGCCTTAGTGGAAGATATCTTAGATAATATAACAGGAGACCTCATAGTATATGCCCACTTCAAGGAGATCCCAATATATTATGTCAACTTCTACAACTATGATGGCACAGTTAAATATCATACAGGCTACACTTATGACGTAGGAGATGTTGAATATAAAGGCGATAAACCTGCGTATAACGATGAGAAGTTTGGAACAGTAGAGTTTATGGGTTGGGGTACTGTAAAGTATGGTAGTGCAAATCTAATCTATGAATCCAACAAGATTAGAGGCGTAGATAGAGACATCGAAGCTTATGCTATAATGAACTGGCCAATTATATCGTTTGAGGTAACCAAGAACCCTAACAGGCTTAACTATTGGCCTCACAAAGAGGAGAATGGTGAGGTACTATATGAAGGCGACTACATAGACTTAGAAGGCATAGAGGTAACATCTGTTAAGTCAACTCCTAGTGGTAATCAAGAAGCTCAACTATTGTCTTATGACTATGAGCCTAAAACAAGACTTACCACAGATAATCACACCATTACAATATCTACTAGAGGTAGAATAGACGGTGTTGATACCACAATAGAGAGAACTCTTAATATCGGCCTAGCAGTAAGTAGCAGGCTTATGAAGGAGGCTGACAGATCCGTGTTCTTCTTAGAGGATGATTGGGATCCAGAAGGCATGGAGGTTGAATATACCTTCGACAACAGTGAGACTGAGTTAGTCCATATACCTGCTAAGACTGAAGGAGTATGTAGTTGGGTACCTGAGAAGATCACTGAGGTAGGCTGGAAGGGTATAGAGGTTAACTACAAAGGCTTCAAGACAATGACGAGAGCGTTCGGCGTTAAGAACATAGGTAATCTTAATGAGACAGATTGGGAGACAATCTCAGCAGTATCACAGGCAGGTCTAGCAGCTAACTGGTGGAGTATTGGTGACACCAAGACAGTGTACCTTAAGGCACCTAATGAGATAGGTTACAAAGAGACAACAGCTTGGCAAGGAGGACTCAACACCTACAGGATTATAGCGTTCGATCATAACATGGATGTAGAGAGTCCTAATAGACACACCATTACCTTTGCATTGGCAACAAGTTCAATGGATGTATACGACTATACGATAGTAGACAAGTTACCGGATAAGTTAGAAGGAGAGACGGGGTCTAGAAAGACGTATGCAATATCCAAGGATGAGATGGACCAGTACTACGACTTATATTATTATAATAACAGTACAGAGTTTGGGGTATCTAAGCATTATATAGGTAGAGCAGAGTGCTTGAGTGGATATAATGGTAAGAAGATCATGAGAGTAGAGTTAGAGGTAGCTCATGCAGGAGGTATGATGGCTACACCTAATGATGGTAGTGAATACAGTGGTGTTAAGTATAGTTGGGGTAAGGGATGTAATCTTAGAGAGATATGTAAGAAGTATCCAGAAGCGATGCCTAAGGATATGCAAGCAGCCCTCATAGATGTAGTTAAGAGTCAGAGAGACACAGCACTTGAAGAGTATCCTTGGCCACTAGATGCTGCATCCTCTAATCGTTGGGACTTCAATACTAAGATAAGAACCCAGTATGATAGAGTATATATAGCAAGTTGGATGGAGTTAACAGGTTCAGGCAGGAGTAATCTAATGTCAGCAACGCCTCCTGGACTAACAACAATACAAGGAGCTGATGAATCTGAGTGTTGTAAACAGTTTGAATATTACAAGAATGGGGGCTCTGCTCTGAGACTTAAGTTTGGCCAGTTAGGTACCACAGTATATGCAACGTCTTATCCAACTAGATCTTATGAAGCGTTCAGATGGATACCTGCTTATCTATCTACACCGGAATACTTCTCGAATTACTATGCTTGGGTAGGTTATGATGGTGACTTGCAGAACTACATATGGTCAACAACAGATGCGACTGCTCCGTTTGTGCCAATCTATACTGTATAAGAGGAGAAGAGATTAATGGACTATTATATATGCGTTAAGACTTATGAAGGTAGAGACCTAACAGGCAAGAAGGTTACAATACCAATTGGTTCAAGATTAGAGGTTAAGGGAGACTTCCTGTATTGGGAGTCTATCCCCCTATGTACATGGCGAAGTGACGTAGCTAAGAAGAACTTTGTGTGGGATGATAACTTTGAGTTAAGAGTATGGTATCAGAATACAATCCTAGACGGAGATAGAGTAAGGACTTGGACTGAGAGAGTACCTAACTACGATGATAAAGGTAGGATTATAGGTACGAGAGAGGTTATAATGCACGGCCCTTATAAACCTGAAGAGGTACTCTATATTAAAGAGCACTACCCTGACTTGGTACAGGCTGGTGAGGTTATAAATTACAGTGATGGGTTCTACAAGGCGGATATAGATAGATTAGAATCATTGGCTGAATATTGCAAGAGTATTGCGAATACTTAAGGTTATATTATATAATAGAAGGTGTAAGTGAGGAGGTCATACTCTCTGTCTAAAATAGAGAGGGCCTCTCTACAGCACTAATTAAATGAATAAATCTTGGACGATATTGCCTTAAGTTAAAGTAAATCAATTATGTTAAGTTTGAGAGGCTCTAAGGTTGAACAAGGAGCCTCTTAGTTATATTAAGGGTAATATCATTGAGGAGATAAAAAAGTGGCAATACCAGAAGCTCAGCTGACTTATAAAACTACATCACGCCAATACCTAGACAGAGAAGGCTTAATAGAATATACAAATAAAATAAAGAGCAAGATTGCAGAGGATATCACAGCCGATCTTGGGAAGAAGATAACGGCGGAATCTGAAGCTCGTGCCGCAGGTGATAGTGCTCTACAACAGAGTATAGACAATCTGCCTGCTAAAGCTTACTCTAAAATAACAGCTGTATCAGGATCTACAACTACAGTCATAGAAGCTTCGGGTAAGGATAATGAATTAAAGTTAAAAGCCGGAAGTAATGTAGCCTTAGGTGTAGATACGACCAATAAGGCAATCACAATCAATGCCACTGATACAAAATACAGCGCTGCTACAACAACTGCGCCAGGCCTGATGTCAGCGGCAGATAAGGTTAAGTTAGATGGTATTGCTACCAATGCCAATAAGTATACCTTACCTCCTGCAACATCAACCACGCTAGGTGGTGTAATGGTTCCTGCTGACTCAGGGATAGAGCTGAGCTCAGATGGTAAGATCAAGCTTACTAAAGATAAGTTAGTACAGGTGATAGGTGCCTTCACAGGAGCAACAGCATCTACAGCAGGTCAAGTAGGTCTTGTACCAGCACCTACTAAAGGAAGTACAAGCTTATACTTAAAGAGTGACGGTACTTGGGGAACACCTACTAACACTAACACAACATACACATTAAGCCCGGGTACAAATAACGGTACACTTAAGTTAACTCCGAGCTCAGGCTCTGCTCAGGATAATATTAAAGTAACAGGCCTAGGAAACTTAGCTTATGAAAACAGTTTAAGTGCTAGTGATGTTGGAGCCTTATCCGCAGGTGCAGATTATATTGCAAGGGCAACAGTTAATGGTAATACCCTAACTCTCAGCCCTAATGGTAAAACAGCTGTAACCTTTACGAACTCGGTATATGATAAGTTTATAGGAGCGACAGCAACTACAGCAGGTCAAGCGGGACTAGTACCGGCACCTGCCAAGGCAAGTACAAGTTTATACTTAAAGAGTGATGGTACCTGGGGAACACCTCCTGATACAGTGTATACTCATCCAAATTCAAAAGTAGAAGCGGGTACATATAGATCAGTAACAGTTGATGCACAAGGACACGTAACAGAAGGTACTAATCCTACAACACTTGATAAGTATGGTATTACTGATGCCAAGATAGTAAATGGCACTATAACATTAGGTACAGCCACAATTACCCCACTAACAAGTAGCAGTGTTACAGTCACAAACAATACTGCAAGTTGGGGACATCCTGTTGTAGTAGGAAAAGTAGGAGGTAAAGACCTTGAGTTCGAGATGCCTGCTAATCCTAATACCTGGAGAAGTATTAAGGTAAATACAGATACTACTATAAGTGCCAGTACTCTTAACTTAGTAGCTGGGACAAATATAGCTCTAACAACTACAACTTCTGGAAGTGTTGCAAATGTTACAATAGGAACTAGTGGGTTAGGTACTGCGGCAACTAAAAGTGCAGATACTTTTGCAACAGCTGATCATAAACATAGTAATTACGCCTCCTCAGTTGAAACAACAGGAACGGGAAATGCCATTACGACAATCGCTCAGAGTGGAAATAAAATAACAGCAACAAAAGGTACTACGTTCCTAACATCCCATCAAGCAGTAACTACATCGAACCCGACAGCTACATTCGGAGACCCAGTAGTAGTAGGAAAAGTAGGAGGCACTGAACTTAAGTTCACTATGCCTGCTAATCCAGATACAAAATATACTGCAGGATCGGGGTTAAGTCTGTCAGGTACTACCTTCAGCGCAAATGGCTCAGCTATAATCAATGCCTTAGGAGAAGGTACCGCAGAGGCTAATAGAGAAGACTACATAGTAGCACAATATGCTGGAGGAGGAACAACTACAACATCTTATCATAGACGTAAGTTATTTAATGTGTTTGCAGCCTTAAATAAAGCCGACATAATAGCAGCGCTCGGATATACCCCTCCTACTACCAATACGAATACTTGGAGATCAATTCAAGTTAATGGTGTTGATAAATTAACCGATAGCTCTACTAAACTTAACCTCAAAGCAGGTTCTAACGTAACTTTAGAGTATGCAAGTGGTACTGTTACAATAGGGGCATCTTCTGATGACCTTAGCTGGAAAACCTCAAAGGCAGATGAGAGTGATCTTACAACTCATACTGGAAACAACACAGTCCACATCACAGCTGCAGAACGCACTAAGTGGAATAATGCAGCCGCTGGAGATCTGAGAGCATTAGCAAACACATGGCAACAAAAACAATCCTATTCAGCAGCTGGAACAGTTGAAGCAGGAAGTACATCGGGTTCAGGAGCAATAAACGTAACAGCCGGGGGTATATGGGCAGCAGGAGGCATCTTAGGTAATAAGGTCTACAATGCGGTATGGAATGACTTAGCAGACTGTATCCCTGTAGATGATGATGTAGAATTAGAACCAGGAAGATGTTATTGCTTCAATGGCACAAACTATCACAAGTCCAGTAAATACTTAGCCGACGGCATAATAGGAATCCACTCTGATACTTACGGCATGCATATGGGGGCCAAACAAGGTGTTAAACAAATGGATGTTGCAGTAGCTGGGTTTGTTCTTGCATATGTAGACCAAGAATATCCAGTAGGTACTCCTCTAACATGTGGGCCAGATGGTATGCTGGTTAAGATAGAGAGAGAAGATAAGATTGAGTATCCTGAAAAAATTATAGCTACATATTGGAAAAAAGAACCAGAGGAATACTGGGGCAGTGAAACTCAAAAAGTCAAAGTTAATGGTAGAAAGTGGGTTAAGATAAAGTAAGGGGCTCTTATCTTAAAAAAAAAAATAAAATTGTGTTGTATTAAATGCTTGACCTTATCTACAAAATAGGTTAATATATAAATGTAAATAAGGAAAAAGCAGATTATATCAAAAAAAAAATGCGACTTATTATATAGTTTAGAATCTCACAAGGAGAAAAATAAAAAAATGTCAGATTGGAAGACAAACAGAAGAGCCGCTGGAAAGGCAGCTGGCGAAGCTAGATGGAATGCACAGGTAGATCTTATTAATTTAGATGAGACAGCAAGACAGTTAGGTTATGCTCTCGCAGATAAGTACGGCTTCGGCGCGGGCAGTGAAGAAGGATTACTTCTTGCAGGCTATGCTGTAGATGCTGTTGAAGGCTATGATCTCGGAGAGTTCTCTAAAGATGATATGGCTAAAGTAAATCAGATCTTCGACTCTATGGCTAAAGCAGATGTCAAGAACTTCAAAGATGCTCTTAATAATCTTAAGGTTCAGCGTGCTGCAGCCTACGAAGTCTACAAACCAAAGGCAGCTAGACAGTTCTCCATGCAGGACTTCAACAAAGCTCTTGGATCAATTAAAAAAGGTCTCGATAGACTTGGACTCACTGCTGGCGAAGCAGAGGATGCCCTTGATAAAATTATAGATATCTTAGATACTTACTTAGACTAAAGACAAGGCGGGGACAAATAGAGAAATGCCGGACTGGAAGGCTAATAGAAGAAAAGCAGTAACTGCCCTAACAAAAGCTGGGAGATACGGATACAGCTTTGCTTACGGTAAAGCATGCAAAGCTTATGGTCTGGCAAATGCCCTCGCCTATAAATATGGCTATAAAGGTGAAAGTACACCTGGAAGTAAGAGAACAGAACGAGAGATCCTAGCGGACTACGTAACCTCTATAATATATGAGAGACCCCTTGAAAATGACCCTATCAACAATCCTAATAAAGGTGAGAGATTAAATAAAATCTTTGAGTCTATGGATCCCGAAGATGTTAAGGACTTCAAAGAGGAACTTAAAGAGCTCAAAAAGGACTATGATGAAGGCTATACCGAATACAAGGTAAAGATAGGCAAAAGAGATGTTATGGCTAACTTCAATAAAGCTATAAGTGCTATAACAAAGGGTCTAGAAGGATTAGATATAGAGGAAACAAGGAAAGTAAGCGTAATGGATGAGATCTCAAATATCTTAGAAGGCTTACTAGATTAGAGAGGGGAGGGTTGTTCATGATAAAACATGGGAACTCATTGATGAAGATAGAGGTATCCTTGAGGAACAAGTATAGCGCTTAAAAGAGCTTGAAAAAATCTACTGAAATATAGTGAAAACTTCAAGACTTAAGGTTATACTATATATAATCAAGGAAGAAAGGAGGGGTTGGTTCTTCAGATTCTGAGAAGATGAGGGGGAGTCAACCCATTGTTAGTTAAATTAGGAATAAGGTATGGCGTATATAAGATATATAAGAGACCGTATGAGGGGTAACTCTATGAATGGTGGAAACCATTGGATAGAGTTGCAAGCCTTAGGAGATGATGGTACCAACTACGCTCTTAATAAAACCGTAACTGGTAATACAGAAACACCAGCTGAAGGCAACTACAGTGTACTTGTTGATGGAAAAACAGGGGAATGGGATACTTACTTAAATCCAGGTGGTGGTGATGCCTGGGTTATGGTAGATCTAGGACAACTATATGACGTGAGAAAAATAGTAGTCTACCCCTACTACCATGATCACAGAACCTATTATAATACAGAAACCTCCGTATCCTTAGACGGTAAAACCTGGACGGTAATAAATGAAGAGGCTAGTAGAGTAACTTCGAGCTCTGGAACGAGCATGATGGTCACCTTCAATATAAGTGGGGGGGGTACTAATATGAGTACAGACACAACTAAACTCCCTGACATTTATAGAAAAATACCTTATCTATCTAATGAAACAAATAGCAGTGCATACATTGTAGGCACATACAAGCACAATGTAAGTACTATTCTAGATATAGATATAGAACCTGTCACACTCAAAGATGGAAATTGGAGTACGTTCTATGGTTCAGGATCTGCAGATAACTCCGCAGGCACATTCACCTGGGGCTTTGGCCGTAAAAATAGTACGGGCCATACCCAGTTAAATGTAGATATATATGGTATATCCGGCAAGAATAGTGGTGGTGGCACCTTCAAAAACTCATGCACCATAATAGGACCTATAGACTTCAGAGTAGGGTACAGATATCATTTACAGCTAGGGTGGCAAGCAGTAACGTATAAATCTATAACCAAAACAGATGAGTATAATGCCGTTACAGACTCAACATACAACACCTACAATGGCAAACAAGTTGTATTCGGGACGGGAGGAACAGGTAATACTTATGACAAGCCTGACGCTATCTTTGCTAGAACTTTAAATGGTAGCTTAGATACGGGAGAACCTGCTTGGGTTAGAATATATGGCTTAACTATATACGAAGATATAAACTTATCAACACCTGTACGCAAATATATACCCGCACAAAGGAATGATGGAGTGTTAGGTTTATACGAGACTGTTGAAGGCAAGTTCTTCACCAATGCAGGCTCTGGTTCATTTGTAACTGCAGTAGCTGGAACTTGGGGGGGGGGTGTATAATATGACACTTAAAGGCCCAACAAGCACAACCAATACAACCCAAAAGTCCTGGGATATGATGTCTACTACAACTACTCAAACTCAGAAGCTAACAGCAGTAAATAAGTTCAGTGTATCTGGGCTGAGTAGTACAGGCATGACTGAAGAGGGATTCTGCAATAGAACGTATACTACTGCAGCAGGATCTTATGATTATGTAACGAAGTACAGCGTATCTAAAGGTGCAGCGGTAATAGTCCAGAGCAATAATACGTATGGATCTAGCCTAGTTCTAGCAGGTATGGGCATAGGAGGAGATGTAATAGGCGACAACGTATACAACGCAGTATGGAATGATATGGTAGACTGTATCGAAGTACCAGAAAATACCATATTAGAATACGGAAAGTGTTATACATATAATGGCAAGGATTACGTGCCTAGTACTAAATACTTAGATGATGGTATTATAGGAATACATAGTGATACAGCAGGGTTCTATGTAGGGGCCAAGCCTGAATCAAAATGTCTGGAAGTTGCGGTGGCAGGCTTTGCTCTAGCTTATGTAGATAAAGTATATAAACCAGGTACTGCTCTGACATGTGGTCCTAATGGATATCTAACAGAATTAAAAGAAGAGGATATAGAAATGAACCCTCATAAGTTAGTAGCTACGTTCTGGAAAAAAGAGTGGGCGACATGGTGGGGATTCAATAGACCTCTATGTAATGAGCACATTATAGAAGTTAACAATAGAATGTGGGTAAAGGTAAAATAATATGGCATATGGTTATGACGATGGAAATAATCCAGTAGCAGTTGCAGCTTTAGGCGAAGCTAATACATTTACAGGGCCTGTAGAGTTCAGCAATGCAACAGCTAGTACTAGTACTACTACAGGCGCGGTTGTAATAGCAGGTGGTTTGGGAGTACAGGGTAATATATATGGCTCAAAGGTTTGGGGTTGTGTATGGAATGACTTGGCTGACTGCATAGACGTTCCAGAAAATACTGAACTGGAATATGGTAGGTGCTATTGCTTTGATGGTCATAGATATTATAAATCTGCTAAATACCTTGATGATGGTGTAATAGGAATTCACTCAGATACTGCAGGGTTCTGCATGGGCAGAAGAAATGATGTAGAACAAATGCATGTTGGCGTTGCTGGGTTTATATTATGTTATATAGATAGGGAATATCCTGTAGGAACACCCCTAACTTGTAGGGAAGAAGGAATGTTAACTAAATTAAAAGAAGAAGATATATCAAAGAATCCACATAAAATCGTTGGTACATTCTGGAAAAAGGAGCCTGCTGAAAAGTGGGGTCCTGAGGGAAAGGAAGTATTGGTGGATGGAAGAATGTGGGTAAAGGTGAGGTAAGAAGAAAATGACAAGTACTACCACTCATTCTAGTCACAGTTCTGTGGGCCATTCAAGTCATGCGAGCTCTCAAACACCTCATAGCAATCATGCAAGCCACAATAATTCTGTTAGTGTCCCTAGCTTCTCTAAAAACAGCCACACTGCCTCAGTGGGTGGCGTAGATTGGTCAAGTTCAGTTACTTCTAATAAATTGGGAGTTTATGGAAGTTCAGGAACTTTAAGCCAATTATTATCTGTTGCAGATCAGATGAGGGGTAGAGTAACAAGTTCTACTTATACTGATAATACCTCATTGAGCTCTGCGGGAAATGGCTCGGCTGCTCCTAATAAAAACACTAAAATAACTTCTTCTGATGCTCAGAATCTAGTAGGTTATGCTGGTGCCAGATATGCGGCGAGATATCAGCCTTATACTTACACCTGGAACATTGTTGCAGGCAATGGAGGACATGCCTCCCATCAAAATTCATCAGTGTCCCAGGGTATATCAAATCCAATAGCAGCACAGTCCATACATTCTAATACTTCCGGGGCTTCACAACATGGTAATTCCTCAGGAATGCAGAATGCAGTAAAACCTGCAACAAATTATCCTCAGGAAACTTTTTCAAGAGCCTCAGGAAGTAAGATTACATCTGCGGATAAAGCATCTATATTAAATATGCTTAAAAATGAAACATTGACCAAGTGGACAGGTCCTGGAAGTAAAGGTACCTTTACTTTTTCCGGGACTAATAGATATCCCCACTCCAGTCATGCTAGTACTCATACTGGCCATGCAAGTCATAGTAGCCACCATAATACTTGAAAAATTAATCTTATATTTAAAAAAATGAATAAAGTGAATATAAAATGTTTGATTTAAAATTGGGTTTTAAATGTAATAATAATTGTATACATTGCGTTGTTGCTAATAAAAGAGCCGCAGGAATGCTACCCCTAGAGGAAATAGAAAAAATTATTTCAAGAGTACCTGAGGGTGAAGGAATTCAACTTACGGGCGGCGAGCCTAGTATTCATCCACAATTAGAAGACATATTGAAAATATGTAGTAGAAATAAGCACTTAATTGTGATGCAGACTAATGGCACCGGGTTTAGTAATTTAGAATTACTAAATTCATGCGCTCCTTATATAGATCATATTCACATAGCTATACATTCATCTTATTCCTGGATACACGATGATATTGTGCAGCAGAAAGGAATGTGGGATAAAACTATCCAAGGCTTTAAAAATTTAATAAATTATCAAAAAGAGAAGAAGCCTTCTTTGTGCATAACCACTCAAACAGTTCTGTCTAGAAAAAACATACCTTCCCTGTATGATACTTTTACCTTTATTCAGAGTATGCTACCGGGGGTGTGCATGTCAATGACTTTTCCCCACATCATGGGTAATGCATGGAATAATAGAAAATCTATAATTTTTAGGTATTCTGAGTATAAAGAGGAAATCCAGAAAACTTTAAAAGCTTATAAAGATTATATTTTTACGGAAGCTATTCCTCCTTGCTATTTATACCCTTATCATAGAGAAGTATGCACAGCAGAAAAAGATTTGATAACTGACTTTTTAAGTGGGCACCATACTCGAGTAGGAGTTGATTTTTCAGATTCTATAAAGGAAAAGGATTATTGCCTCCTTGATTTAAAGAGCCATAAAAAAGCCCCTTTATGTCTAGAATGTAATTTATATAATGAATGCATTGGCGTTTGGGAAGAGTATATAGATCTTTTCAAAGAAAAGTTAGATTTGTACCCTATTAAGGAAAAAAGAGAGAAATGAAAATAACATACAAGAATCCATGTACAAAACAAGCACAAGATAATTTATTTTTAACAGAATTTAATAAAACCTCCCCTGAACTACAAATATGGAATTTAAAGAATGCAGAGGAAGCTTCTTTGATAGACTTTCTTAAAAAGAAAAGTTTGCAAAGCATCGTTTCCTTCAACTGTATGATTCTTTTACACTCTTCTAAAAGCAAGGATTACTTAACTTCTGTTAGAGAATTACTTTCTGTTATTATATCCTCCTCAGATAATCCTGTGGGTCTTATTGAAGAACTCGACCCTGATTCCTGGGGGAGATTATTTATAAATAATGTTATAAAAGGAATATCTTATCACAGAGACTTAGATAATGATTGTTTAATTTTAATAGCTCTAGAAGATACTCCGAATTTTCCTCTATCTTACTGGGAAATAGGATTAAAATTAAAAAAATTTTTTTTAGATAAAAAAGAATGTACTT